>Ga0209199_1000819_pt1 | contig 40743 bp, 41 predicted proteins | sample COGITO_mtgs_1105_7_FD_184805 | JGI IMG/M metagenome (GOLD analysis project Ga0209199, IMG submission 184805) | Pelagic marine microbial communities from North Sea - COGITO_mtgs_110523 (SPAdes) (version 2) | ecosystem: Environmental > Aquatic > Marine > Epipelagic ... | reverse complement strand
AACGGTCCCCCCCTGTCCCCCCGTGCCAGTTCCTCCGGATTATCATTTTTTCTGAAGACATTACACTCTGAGTGAGTTCCGACCCGTAGTTTGTTTACTTCTTCTAAGTCTTAGAGATATCAAATTTTAATGAATCAAAGAAAGAACAAAAAAATTTACTAATACAATATTCTTTAATAATGATAAAAGGATGTAATTATACTTTATTTTATTTTATCGGGAGGGGTATAAGCGCTGATGTCCAGCTTCGGTCCATAATTCTCCTCATACTCACCCACCCCCTGTCAAACCTAAGATATGGATTACCTTCTTTATCGTTTCTTATCTCAAATACATCGATGACTTCTCCCCTGGCAAGGACACCTGTGTTTTCGCGAACTTGATGGTCATCTCGATGAGCACTCCGAATCTTCGTTTTCTGCTGGACTGAATAACGAGCTATCACGGGTTCTGGTTCAGGTGAATCACGGTCCTCTTTTGCGATCACATTCTCTACCAACCCCCGTGCCTTCTTCACTTTATCCTTTGTGCCACTCAGTCGGATGATCGGTGGGTCTCGCTCCACGTTAACTCGCGCCCCGCTGTCTTCCCCGATAGAGAGAATAGTCTCGCCACCCTTGCCTATCACGGCACGGAGAGCGCTGACCGAGCACTCAACAGCCTCGGAGTAATCGGCACCCCCTCTTTGGTCTAAATAACGAACGTTCACGGGGTCTGGTTCTGATAAAGGGTCTGGCTCCGGTGAATAAGGGTGGGGGTGTGTAACGTGATAATTCTTCACAGAACACAGCGATTTCATGTGATCTGTATAGCTATCCCGCTCGATCAACATCCCCCACCACACCGCGAACATATAGGTCAAGAAGCGAACGAAATAGCTCTCCATTAGTTCTCCTTTAGTTCTCTTTTATTTATTTAGGATTACATTGACCAATGATATCAAATTTAACGAATGAACAAACGGTCTATCTGAATGAAAGAATGATAGAACTTAGAAGACATAAAAAAATTAATATAATTTATTTTCTACTCTTAATGAAATGCTAACTGTCTAATGATTTTCGTAGAAACATATGCGCGGATATGGTGGAATCTGGCCGGCTCTGTATCGGTAATACGTGTGTTTTCTTTCTACACCTGTCCTGATATGATCCATGTAGGTCCAGACACTCTTCCAGTTCAGATCGTCCCAATGATAGTAGTAACCATCATCATTCTCATTTGGTGTAGGCATCTTGAAGATCTCCTTGAATCGTTCGAAGTCTTCAAATGGATCATGTTCAAAGATCCTCCACCAGGCATTCATGTTCATAAACTCATAAGAATCGCTTTCTTCATCCCAATAGGTGAAGTAATAGCGTTGGTCGTGACAAGTGAAAGGTGGCATCTCAGAAACTTTCCGTTCATAATCCGGATCTTTGTTATCTGGAGAAATGAATCCATGGGGATCGGTGTGATCCAAATTAACACCAGCACCACCAGTAATCCGGTAGGCGGCGACGGAACCCGAGTAATCCGGCCAGCCCGGTTGTGCCTGGCCCTTGACACTCACATCCAGTTGAACCAAGGCATACGACCCCGGGTTTTTATCAACCTTATCCCTCCAGAGTGACCAGTAATCATCAAGTTCTTTCTTTCTCTTCCACTGTTTCATCGTGGAAATTTCGTAGTGAACATCGTCTAGTTCGGACCACGCTTGCTCTTCGGTGTGCATCCGAAGATCACCTAGTTCATTGGCAACCTTGGAAAGGCGCTTATGCCAACTATGCTTCGGCTTCGTGGGGAACTTCTTCTTCTTGCTTGGAATCTTCTTTTCTCTGTAAAACTTACCTTCACCCTTCTTCTTCCCGGGAGAAAGAGTTGTCTCGATGATACCACTTTCACCCGACCTTTCTCCAATCATAACCGTTGATGCGGGGTCACCACTCATCTCGGGTATCCACATCTCATTCTCCCACCAGAGAGTGTCATCAAGCGAAACACCATTGATCGCCTTGTCGGCATAAGACGTCCCCGACCGCGTGTGGTACGGAATCCCATCCTCCTTGATCTCAAACAGATGGGAATCACTGAAGACCATTCTTTCTTTCTTTTATGTTTATTAGAAGATCTTCTAACTCACAATCAAATTTACATAAAAAATCTACCGAACACCTTTCACCGAAACCATCTTCACCTCGGTTGTCGTGTTCATTGTGATATATTTCTCTTTCTCTCCCAGTTTGTTCTTTTAGTTGTTAGACGATCATCTAAGGACTATCAACTTTTTGGATAAGATGAAAGAACAAAAAAAATTTAGTATATCCTACCAACAACGCTTGCATACACAGAGGATCCTTAGACTACGCCAGCAATGAAGCCGGTGGACGAATGGCAATCGTGTGATATCTCAATCTCAATCAGAGCAAACTCTGATCCCCATAAATGGGTACGCACTGAGGCGTATTATTAGCTCCGGAGTTCCGTCCCCGGTTTAGGTTGGTAGGTATTGTCTGAGTTCGGTAAACAGCCTTTCGGCATTTCATCCCGCTCACATCACGGACAACGTCCCGGTTTTACCCGAACTTTCCCCGCATACTTCGTTTTTATTCAAGTGCGACCATAAGGAGGTCGCGACCTGGAAAGTCGTGATGCCCCGATTTCAATTCTATTCCATCGGGATTCAATATTAAGGACACATGCTACACGGTCCCATACTCTGCTCGTACCTCCTTTGGCCTAGGAGTCGGGATGATTCTTATGTTTATGAGCAGGCGCCAGAGGTATGATTGGCGACTAATCCTTTTATGCCTACTGCATGCTACTCGCACCTCCCCGTGGGTTGGCCGATTCTCGCATTGGATATATTGCAGTTTTCCTTTTGACCACCCAGGACTCGCCTTTCAGGTGGGACAGGATATCCGTCAGGGAGCGGACACGTCACCCTATTAGCGGGTCGTCAACCCGCCCGATGTCACATGATGTCGTAGTTCATAATTGTTGGGTCTATTAAATTTCGCGGAGAGAGCTTGGGCTCACAAAATGAGGTGTTCTTGAGTTGTTTAGTTGTGTTCTCTAAATACTTAGAGAACATCAAATTTTCTTTGGTGTAGGTGATAAGAATGCGATAAGGACGCGACTCTGTCCTTATCCTTATCTTTATCCTTATCTTTATTAATTCTCTTATCTTTATTAATGCTCTTATATTTGTTTGATAAAGATAAAAAAAAACTAAACTAAATGGATGAATGAATGTCTGTGAGTAATCTTTCCTTATTGGTCATACACGACCTTATACTTATTCTCCAACTTTTTTAACAGGGCGAGACTCGCACCAGGGGCAATATAGAGTCTGGTGAGAGTGTGGCGAGTTGTTCCATCCGCGAGCTGTATGTTGTGGATAATTTCGTTGGGGGAGTGTCCCCGCGGCCAACACCCCCCTTTATCCCTTTCAGAAGCGTCAAATCCCCCAACCCCGCCGCCACTCTTTTCCGAAAATGCTTTCCCTTCATTGATTGACGCAAGCATCCCCGAGCGGCCACACGAAAGATTCTCCCCGGCAAACGAACAGGCACATTCGACAATAGTCCACCCAAGAGTCTCGGTTGGGGCAACCTCGCCAATGGTATTGAGAATAACCAACTGCTTTCGAAGCATCGCGATCTCTTCCTTACTTGCGGAAATATGTCTCTTATTCTCTCGGATGGACGACTCCATGGAATCGACCACTACCTCGGTTTCAGATATCTTATCCGTGATCATCTTGCGGAGGAGACATTGGGGGCAACCCAGTAGGTCGTGAGGGGTGGTAACCGTCCCCGAGGGAACTGCTTCTGCGAAGACAAGGACTTGAATACGATTTGGGTCACCATAGTAGGCGGTCATTTGAAGATAGATGAGATTCCCCCGAGAACTCCTGAGAGATGTTATCTCTGTTTAGTTGTTTTCTCTAAATACTTAGAGAACATCAAATTTCTTTTGATGAAGACGATAAGAATGCAATAGGGGTGCGACTTTATCTTTATCCTTATCCTTATCCTTTTCCTTATCTTTATTAATGCTCTTTAAAAAATCTAATATACTATGTGTATCATCCAGTTGAGTGTTCTCAGGACAATTCAACAATGACCTCCCAATAATAAAATTTTCTGTAAATGATTTATATGTGTAATAATCTTGTCTTTCTTTTTCCATTTTATTATGATGATATATATTTATAAATACAAATTTGATACTAATAACTTATAATTAGTTTATTGATTATTAGTTTTATTACTGACCAAATGAGTTCTCTAGCTCTGATCCATTCTGAAATCTATGTCCCCGATTTCAATGAAAATACCGATGAATACTTTGATAAATCTCCATACAAACCCTATGAAAGAAACTGTGTCAGATATGAGTGTAGGTGTAAGGCGGGGGCATATTTTATGAATAATGCTTCTTATAAACAACATATTAAATCAAGAACTCACAAAGATTTCATTGAGAATTATAAGAAATATTACAAGGAAGTAGATGAAGCACAACAGACTATCACAGATCTAAAAGCTGAAATAGAACTCTTGAAACGTAAGAATACAAATCTAAAAGTTCAGAATAATAAACTCCTTGAGATTATCGAAGAGATGAATGATGAGGGAGAGTTTGAGGATTGTTTGTAAAGACTCCTTAGATATTTAAAATCACTTAAAATTATAATAGAGTTAATATCTAATTATGAATCTTAATTCATCACTATTTTTATATCTTGTAACTCCTACATTAGGTTGTTTACGTAATTATGTGAAATACAAACAGTTAAAATTACTCTTATTCTTGAGAACTCCCATGACTTACTATTTCATTAAAAGTATCTTTAAATTAAATAATGTGTGGCAAATCTTAGTATTTGAGAGATGGTATTTTTTTATTTACAAAACTTTATTATCATTATACAATAATGATTACAGAGTCAAAAAAGATAAATATGTAAGAAAATATGGATTGAAATATTCCTGATTAAATCTTATAAAACTTCAATCTTACTGTGCCCGGATTTAGTTAAGAATCGTGGATCTACACTATCGGGACAATTAGCAATCTTTTCTCTCAGATAACACACAAATGTTAACCGTGTATATTTTTCATATATACCGACTGTTCCTACCTCGGGATTGTCATGATAGTCTGTTTCAATTGTTTCATTGTAAGCTCTGTCTTCATCTGTTTCACAAATCTCAGTATTGCAGTGCCACTGATGAACATCCATCGCCAAGAAGTCTCCGGTATCAACATCCACGGCAACACCAAACTGTGGGAAAGCAGTGTATCCCCCATGATATTTACCTCTTTTAATAACAGAGAGATTTCCAAATCCTCCACTAAAATCTCCAGCATCTCTGTGCTGTGCCGTTCTGAAATTACGATTTATTGTGATAGTTGAGAAACAAGTTCCGGGGATCTTTAGATGAGCCTTACTATTCGCTCTAGCCAATTGTTTCTTGTAAGATTCTGGAACAAGTTTCTTGAATTGATTATCAATCTCTTTAATAAAACATAATCCTTCATTATATTTCTCAAAATTGGTCCGTGTAAAATGAGTTAGACGGCAAGGTAATTTTGAGAAATTATTAGAAGCTTCATAAAATCCTATGGGATTTGAAGCGACTTGGTTATTCACTTTCATCTTAGAAACCCCACCATCTTTCTTTATTAAAAGATATACTAAGATATCTTTATCTTTAATATCATCTTCTGAACATTTTATTTCACAACTCTTTACTTTCTCTTGGAGATCTAAAAGATCTAAAAGATCTAATTCTTTTTTTAGCTCATTTCCCTTGGGTGTAAGATAACCAGTGGACCATTTTTTTGTTTGAACTATATTTCTTTTTTTCCAGTAAGTTCCTTGGGTATCAATCGGTCCCGCAGAAGCCCCTCTTCCTCTACTGGCCTTGGCTAAATCTTTATAAGATTCCCAACCCCTTTTTACAGAGGGTTCAGTGAGTTTGTTCTTTCGGAACTTCAGTAATAATTTTTCTGAACCGTCTTCAGCAATATAATAAACATCGATATTGGAACTAATTACAGGATATTTAAGCTCTTTTTCTGAATACCATTTACCTTCTCTAAGAGCGATTTCATTATCAGAACACAACTTTTCAACTACTAATTTCTTAATGCGTGGCATATATCAATAGATAAGAAAAAAAATATAGTTAAACGATAACATTTTATAAATCAATTTTAGTTTATTTTGTATCTACTTTCTTTTATACTCTTTAAAAGAATTATGTTGCTCTTAATTTTTTCACCTGTAAAAAGAAATAAATTATAAGAATATCAAATATAGCATAGTTGTGGTGGACGCTGTAACTATAAAACTACTAGTAATAAAACCATCATCTATATCGAACGTATTCAGGTCTATATCAAAAAGTCTCTGTTGTCCATCTACTTCACACGTTATTTCTTCAATATTATGGGAGTTCGGACAGTTTGTATCACCTTCATTACAGTTTCGCAGTTGTTGTTCTGTTATTTGACCACACGATATTTTACCCACACGTTTTTCTCTCAAATATTCTCCCAGGGTGGATTTTTCTTGAACGTTCAAATTTATACCTTTGCAGTATACATAACACGATTCAAGGTTTTCTAGTTTATCAGAAGGACAGTTATGTGTTAATACCCCAGTTTCATTAATATCAGATATTAAATGCTCTATATTACAAGAACTCCTTTGTGATCCTGAAATATCATCTTGATATTCAACACTGGATAAAGAATCGGGAGCTAAACCAGTTGGTGTTGTGTTAGATGTTGCATTGGTTGTTGTGTTAGATGTTTCAGTGGTTGTTGTGTTAGATGTTGCGTTGGATGTTTCAGTTGGTTCTGCGGATTCATTGGATACGGTGTCATCTTCACTTGTCGGTGTTGCCGAAAAAGTTCCCAATAATCTAAGAAAATCACTTAAATTAAAATTAGTCATATAGAACAATAATAGTATTTTATATAATATTTTGAGTTATTCTTAATCTCCCAATTATAAATAAATACAAAATCAAGGATGTTAATATAAAAATAAATATATTTGTTATAGATACTCTACCCAATACATTATCCATTTCATCTTTGTAAATATCCATAACTTCATGATAAGAATATTCTCTTTTCCCGAGAGATTTATTTACTTCATTATGAATATTAATGAGCCACTTTACTAGATCATCTTTACTATTAAGTGCACTATCTATAGGGTATTTTCTTATATGTTTCGCATAGTGATAAGCACATTTCTGACACGGTAAAGTATATTTTAAAGAATTAAAAAACTCTTTATATTGTGCTTTATCATCTACAGTAGGTTTCATAGGATATTGAAATGTTATAGAATGAAGAAACTTCCACCCACTAGCCCCCCAAAACTCTGGATACATTTATACTATTATAATATAATAAATAAGTTTATTAGACAAATTATTAAGATTCACCTCCTACCACTTCACCATCACAATTTGTACTGATCCATAAATAATCATTCCAATAAGTATCATCTGCCCAGCTTTCAGGCCATGTTTCTGGGCAATTATTATCGTTATCAGTATCAGTAGCATTACAATTGGTCGCTCCCGCCTTTATATTCGCTAAATTTTTAAATATTGTGCAAAAATTTTCATCGGCGAGTTGTAAATCGCAACATTCTTCAATACCTTCATATTTATTCATATCTTGGCAATTTGAACTACACGATTCTGAATTATTATCGGAATTATATACAGCACTGGGGAGTGAATAATCTGAATCATAATTCCACCCGAAATAGTTCCAAAATCCACTACTATTGGATTTTTCGGTACATTTATCGGTTCCGGTTTTCCCCTCTGGATCCACTCCCCCATATGTAGCTCCACAAGTTCCAGGATTATTTTGTGGTGTTCCACATCCACCTAACTGTATAACATTAGGGTCAGCACTCGTATTACAAGAAATAATTACAGGACCCGAATTACCGTTAGTACACGTTAAACCAGGTGGTGAATCCCCTGAAAGTGTTCCATCAGCGTTGAAACTAAGTCCACTCCAATCATATGTTTGAGGGACAGTATAGTTTTCTGTATTTGTTGGAGCTGTGCCACTACCACACATCGTCCCGGTTGTATCAGGACCGCCGTATGTCGCCCCTAAACGAATAGTGCCTGGTGTATGTCCAAACAAAGATGCTGCTGTTTCCCCTAAAGTAGTTTGACTTATTGCAGCAACTATAACAGGTATATCAGGTATATCAGTTATACCAGAGGTAAGATCACTCTTCGCATTACTGATTAAAGTCTGCTCTATTTTTAATATTTCTGCTCCTGAAAGAGTTTCATCTTCTTTCACACTAGTTGTTATCACAAGTTCTAAACCTTCTAGAGTTTTTGCATCTCTCTCTAGATAATTATGTATTTCAGTTTCAAGTGTTGATACATCATTAATTTTTTCAGAAATATCTCCCCGAAGACCGCTTAATAATTCTAAATCCGGGCTTAAACTTCCTCCTAGTTGTAGTAAACCGGTTATTCCAGCTTTTATGAATGCTCTACCTTCTAATTCTCCTTGAGTCATTTCTTCTTCGTCTTGTTCAATATTCGATTCAACATATCCAATAAATGCTAATGCTTCTTGTTTACCATCCTTATTAACATCCGATACAACTCCATCAACATCCGATAAAACTCCATCAGCATCTGATACAACTGTATAATAATCAGCAAATAAAATCCCAACTAAATCTGCCATTTCTGTTTTAAAATCGTCGATATCTGAAAAACCACCATCTGTTATTCTAATTGTTGATCCCATTAAACTTTCTAAACTTTCTAAACTTGTTAAATCTAAACCTTGACCAGTTACTGAACTATCTGAAATAATACCTGAATTAATAAGCATTTGTTCTAATTGATTACCATTTGCGATGCTCAATGCTTGACTTAATGTATTTCCCCCAGTTATACTACTGCGAACAGAAGAAAGAGTATCAAGATTAGTAACAACAGTAGCAAGAGTAGCACCATCAGTAGCAGCACCATTACCATCATTACCAACACCATTACCAGCATCAGCAGCAGCAGCACCACCTGGAGAAGATATACTATTTATAAAATTATCGATAACACCACCAATACAGTAGTTTTTTTTATAATTTAATTCGTGTTCTTGACTACCACAGTTAATTGTCACATCATTACCATTTTCAGTTTTATGACAACCATTTTGTGTATACAAAGATGCTAGTTGTCCATCAGCTAATCCACTAAGATAAGTATTTGTTCTTTCAGTAATCGTCGAGGTATCAATAGGGAGGAAGGAGCATGGTATATCATGTACTATATAGGTGCTAATTTCATCTAAATATTGATCTATAGAACTTCCGTGTGGAACAACAGGATTTTGTGGAACAACGGGATTTTGTGGATTTGGTGGACCAGCGGGATTTTGTGGATTTGGTGGACCAGCAGGAGGTTCTGAACAGGTTATATTATATATCCCTGTATTATTTTCATCTGGGGTACATGTCAAAGTGGCTGTTCCACCATTTGTACACTGAATGAAACTTGTATCTGGTTCACCGATAAGACTATTATCAGACCCATCAAAACATAACCCACCAGTAAAACTTTCTCCAGTTCCAACTATATTGTAATTATCGCTATCTGATTGAGGAGGGAAACAGTTAATGTTACCGGAACCACAATTGATACGGGCGACGTCCTCAATAGCAAATAATTCACTAGCGGCCTGGCCCGCGGATTCACAACCAGTTAGGCTATATTCTCCACCGGAAATACCACACTTAGTTGCTTGTGGTTCACCTCCCGTGCGAATATAACCAGTAGCACATTCAACTGCGACATTAAAATTATCTGGAGAGAGGTCTACCTCTGTGATCTTGTAAGCTTCAAAATTAGAAGATGGTCTTATACATGGTTGTTCTGGACCTGTTCCATCTCCAGGAGTATGTTCTTCTGTGGTAGTGGAGGTTATAATATAGTTACCCGGTAGACCACTACATTCATTAGGAATGTATTGCATTTGTATATCTTGTCCTGTAGATTCCTGTGTTAAAGTTAACAAACAACCTGAGTTAAAGGTTGGACTACCATCTTGAGAATAATATAATGACATTTCCATTCCGTCTAGTAAACCTTCTTTAATATCTTGTTTATTAGCCTTAAAAACCAACTTTCCATCAATAGCATCAAATACGTCGGAAGGGTCTATATTTGATGCTACCGAATTGTAGTTTTCATCAATATTGGCGATTACAAGATTAGAAATAATTGATGGATTATAATTATTTCCATTTTCATCAATAATATAAGTGGGCCTAGAATCACCCGATGAAGATATACTAGTCACAACTTCTCCTGCAGATTTTTGAGCAGACATTTGAGATTCTCTACAGTTATCATAGACAGAATCATCTATATGGCCGCCGCACGTACGCCAATTCAAAACCATCCCAGCGCATTCGGCAGGACAGTTGGGTACATCTTCTAGGTTACCGCCTGGCGTTCCAAGAGAGAAAATTTTACTGCAAATCGTATTATCTTTTAAAACTTCCTGGATACTGCCAAAGAATTCGTCACAATCTACCCCAGTATTACCACCATCATTACCCACAACACCTGGGGAAGGACCCTCATCCACGACACCCTCAATATTTCTTCCATAGTGTAGATCATCGTGACTAGTAAAAAGATTTCTTACAAAATCTGAAACCATACTTTCATTAATAACTTTACCGTCTGTAAATGTCCAATTAGAATTACACATATCATTAGTTTTTCTACTGTTTGAACTATATGAACTTAAAATATTAGTAGACATCTTTATAATATAACAATATAAAATTTTTTCTATTTAAAAGTTCATAAATATATTTATGATAAGATTATAAATGTATTGTAATAACTGTGGGAAAAGAGGACATACCTTTGCTCAATGTAAACTACCTATCTTGAGTTACGGAATATTAGCATACAGATATGATGGTGATATTGAAAAACTCCTAATGATTCAAAGGAGAGATTCATTATGTTATATTGAATTTTTAAGAGGTAAATACAATGTGTCTGATAAAAAATACCTTAAAATGCTGTTATCAAATCTTACGAAAGATGAAATAAAAAAGATACTTACTAAAGATTTTGATGACTTGTGGTATTCACTTTGGATGACCATGGAGTTTAAAAATACCAGAGTAAGGGGTGAATATAACCGAAGTAAACTTAGTTTTGAGAAATTAAAATCATCAGACTTGTTAACTGAATTAATAAATGAAGTGGATGTAATATACATCGAACCAGAATGGGAGTTTCCCAAGGGTAGAAGAAATATCCACGAGTTCAATAAAGATTGTGCTATCAGAGAGTTTAGTGAAGAGACGGGAATTATAAAAGATTATAATATTTTAGCTAATGTTAAACCCCTGACAGAAGAATATAAGGGAACAAATGGTGTAAAATACAAACATATTTACTACATCGCAGAGTATATCGGAGATTCAATTGTCCATAAGATAGATAAGAACAAAAAAGAACAATACGGTGAAATAAAAGATATTAGGTGGTTTACTGAGAAAGAGTGTTTGAGTCATCTCCGAAAGAATAAACTGACGAAATCAGACATTATACGTAATATTTTTACATTTCTTAAAGGGCACGGAAGAACATAAATCATAAAAAAAATCTGCCAGAGTATATAATCTCAATGAGTAATTTACAGAAGATTGTGAATGAAAAGATAAAAGAATTAACAGGAGAATATAAGATTGAAGGGGGGTCATTTGAAAAGAGGGAGATTAAGATCAATAATATTTACAAAATATATAAAAAGATTATGAAGTATGATACTATTTCAGAAAAAGATATAAAGGATTTGGAAAAAAATGAGAAGATAATTACAGATAGTCCAATATATAAGTTTTGCTTATTAAGAAGTTTGAAGAAGATAATAGAAAAATACGAAATAAATGACCCAAATTATTTTGATTATCCAGATAAAGATGATAAAAGGTTCGGAGAAAAAATATATGAAAAAAAAGAGTTTAATATGTTTGGGATATCTAAAGAGAGCAGAGGTTTAATAAATATATGTGCGAACAAAGAGTTTGAGATATCGTCTCATCAACTGTTTTTGAAGAACTTCTTAACAAAAGAAACCCCCTACAATGGGGTATTAATGTTTCACGGTGTTGGTGTTGGTAAAACTTGTTCAGCAATAACTATATCTGAAAACTTTAGAGATATGTATGCCACAAGAGAAAAGAGAATAATTATTCTATGTTCAAAAAATATTAAAATAGGTTGGAAAAAAACAATATTTAATCCTGATTTAGGTGAAAATCAGTGTTCAGGAAATATTTTTTTAAAAAGAAATATAAAAACGAAAAGAGAAGTAAATCGTTTGGTTAGAGATTATTATGAGATAATGGCCTATTTATCTTTTGCGAACTATGTAAAACGCTTGATAAAGATAAAGGGCCGAAAATATTTAAAAAATACATATGAAGAAAGAGAGAGACTGGTGATTAATGAATTATTTTCCAATCGCTTACTTATAATAGATGAGGTTCATAACTTGCGTGATGATGGTGAAAAAGACATAAAAGAGAGTGTAGACATGATTGAAAAGGTGATAAAATATTCAGATAATTTAAAAATAGTATTACTATCAGCGACTCCTATGTATAATCGTTCCACAGAAATTATTAGACTTTTAAATATGTTATTGCTAAATGATAACAGGGGATTAATAGAAAAGGATAAGATTTTTTTGAAAGACGGTTCCTTAAAGAAGGGGGGGTCAAATATTTTGAAAGAAATTATGAGAGGTTATGTATCATATGTTCGTGGAGAGGATCCATCTTCTTTTCCCGTCAGATTATATCCATCACATACAGGAGCATTCAAATCATATAATTCGAATATAGATGGGAAAGAATCTTTATCGATGATTTTAGATACAGAGAATTATCCCAAGAATGATATGAAAGATAAAGAAATAGTAGAATCAAAGAAGTTATCATTCTTAGAAACATTTGGTTCAAAAATGGTAAGGGGTTCTCATCAGTGGAAAATATATAATCGTTTGGAGAAAGAAGTTTTAGAGAATAGTTCAGAAGAAGAAATGTTACCATCAATAATGGATATCAATCGGGTTATTAGAGCAGGTAATATAGTTTATCCTTATAAACCAGATGAGAGTGAAAATATTAGAATAGATGAAACTATATCTGCCAAAGGATTGAAGAATACATTTAATGTAAAAAATAAAAGTAGTTCAGTAGAATATTCTTATAAAAAAGAAGTTTTGAAAGATTGTGGTCCATTTTTAGACAGAGAACTTATAGGAGATTATTCAGTAAAGATTAAAATTATTTTAGATTTAATTGATAAATCAGACGGCATTATATTCATTTATTCTAATTGGATAAAATCGGGTGTTATACCGTTGGTATTAGCACTGGAACAGAATGGATATAAAAAATATTCAGGGGAGAATGTTCTAAATTTTCCTGAGTATGAAGAGGGAAAGGAAAAACATTCAACTAAAAGAAAAATACAGACAATTATATCAAAAGATGATATGAAAGAATATCCTTTAAGATATATGGTTATATCGGGTGGAGAAGATAAATTATCAAGGGATATTGAAGGTGAGTTAAAAGTAGTGACTGCACCGGATAATCACGATGGTAAAAATATTAAGATAATTGTAGGATCATCTGTTGCAAGCGAGGGGATAGATTTTAAAAGAATAAGAAATATACATATATTAGAACCATGGTTACATCTTAATCGCCTAGAACAGACGATAGGAAGGGGAATACGTTTTTGTTCTCATGGTGATATAGATGAAGATAAGAGAAATGTTTTAGTTTATCTTCACGCAATCGTAAATACAAATAATAATGAAAGTATGGATAGTGCAGTATATCGTTATGCGGAAAAGAAAGCGATTGATATAGGGGAAATTGAAGATATTTTGAAAAGAGGAGCAATTGATCGCTTTTTATTCAGACATAAAAATATAGTTGGTGAAAAAGATGTTTTAGAGAATGAAATTATAACACCGTATGATAATACAAAGATTAAATATAAGGCGAATGACAAACCTTATTCAAAGGTTTGTTCATATTTACCCAAATCAAAATGTAACTTCAACAAAGATTTATCCAGAGTAAAATATGAAACATTATTTAATAATCCAAAAATTAATATAGATACTATGAATTATAATTATTCAGATAGATACGTTGATGTTATGATAAAAAGAATAATTGAATTGTATACACAAAAGAGTGTATATGAAATTGAAGAGCTTCTTAAAGTTCTTAGACAATATTATAATATAGATGAAGATATAGTTTTTATTTCACTTCAAAGAATAATAAACGAAAAAAGATTAATATATAATCATTTGGGTATAAGAGGTAATATTATCTATAGAGGAAGATACTACTTGTTTCAACCAATAGAGATCAATGATAATAATATTCCATATTACTATAGATGTTATCCTGAGATAGTATATCCACACAATATACTGATCCCGAAAGAGAAAATGAAGAAGGATATATTGCAAATAAAAGCACGATACGAATTAAATGATATATCTGTAACTTTAAATGAACTTAATTCGGTTATAGATGGTGATGAAGAAGAATATATAGAAATATTCAAAGATATAAATATATTGAACAACTCATTCAAACATTATTATGTGGATAGATTAACTGCGGATTTAAAGGTTCCATTAATTTATTCAATTCTTATGAATTTACACGATGATAATGAATTATTTGATATTTTATCATATAATTTCATTTATAAAAATGATGGTAAATATTCTTTGAGATATGGGAATAAAGATAATAAAACGAATATTTTTGGTTTTTTTGTAATATATCATCATTCTCCACAGTTCCTGATTATAGAAAATGGTGATATAAGGCCTATGAATACATTCGAGAGACGTGATGTTTTGAAAGACTTAAATGTTTTTACACGGACCCAAAAATATATGGAAATTGTGGATATGGAGAAAATATGGGGTTATACAACATCTCAGAAATCACAAAAAAGAGAAAATATAGTATTCAAAATAGTAGATGATACAGACAATACAGAAAAATCGAAAGTATATCCACCTGGTCCAGGTAAAATGTGTGTTGCAAGTACCTTGGGCTTCAAAAAACACGATATAATAAATATGATTATAAGTGAGTTTCCTAGATTAGTTGATGATATTTTCAAAGTATCTTACAATGATAAAAAACACAATATTCTCTCGGTGGAGAAATCCAAAACATCCGATAGTATAATATATACCTTAGATACCGATGATAAAATAATTGAAACGGATTTGACTTTTTCAAAAATATATGAAAAAATTATCCTCAATAAACGAACAACGTGTAAGTTATTTGAAATACTGTGCCGATACAGGAAAATTAAAGAGGGCACACAAAATTATTTAAGTTACGACGAAATGTGGTTAAAATATCCACCATTTAATTTTGAGAATAAGATAGAAATAATAGAAATTTGATTTAAATAAATGTAATAATATAATATACAAACATTATGAAAGATTTGATACGGAAAAGCGTAAAAACTAAGATTTTTCATATTGGTCCCAATGATATACGTTCTACAATTGGGAATGCAATTGAGGATAAATTAAAAAAAGATATGGAGGGGGTGTGTTGTGAAGATGGATACATTATGAAAGATAGCACACAGATAATAGAAAGATCAATGGGTAAAATAATTAATGTGAACAATCAAAGTAAAATTACCTATAATATAAAATATAGTTGTTCAGTTTTAACTCCAATTCAGGGGGCACACATAGATTGTTATATAAACTCTGTTACAAAGATGGGTGCTGTAGCTTACATAAAATATGGAGAAATGACTGATTTCAAAGACAGTCCACTCCTGATAATAATTCCTAAAAGTTATTCCCCTGAAGCTGAATCACTTGAGCTTAATAAAAAGTTTAAAATAGAGATACTCGCAACAAGACTTAAATATAGGGCGAAACAAATACACGTTGTTGCTAAACTCGTATAAATTATTTTATTAAGATATTTTGTAATATAATTATAAATATGGATTGTAGCGAAATGATATCATATATTTTTAATAGTTTGAATCGTAATAAAGATGAAAAAATTAATGACACCATATTGTATTATATAAGAAGTAATGGTATTGCGTGTACTGAAAATAAAAATGGTATTTTTCTCAATTTATCTACATTAGAATCTGATAATATAATTTATATTTACAATCTCATAAAAAGAACAGATATATGTGAACTAAATGATGGTGTTATAGAAACTGAAACGTGTGAAGATTCTGAAACAGATAGTAATGAAGAAAACGATGATGAAGAAGAATTAATACTATCTAAAAATAATAAGTCTTTGATTGAGTATACTAAAATGATATAAAGTTTTCAATATACTTATAAGTAAAGATGATAACCGATATTTTAAATATTTCCGAAATACACGATGTTGATATATGTAAAGATATAAAAGAATCTTCATATACTCAACACAATCTAGAAGATAAAGAAAAATATAATGATTTAACAGATATGATAATCGCATACAATGATCCTAATTATTCATTATTACCCGTGAAAGATAAAACTCTTTATCTAAAACAGAAACGTATAGAAATAGCTTCTGAAGTGGAAGAAAAAAACATGTTGGATGATTTACATTTTAATAAATATTTGAGTCTTAAAAAGATACAGTCGGGTTTAACACTCATAAATTGTATATCTTCTTTATTTTTTTTATCAGAATACTATAAATCTAATATAACTATTGTTAATATTAAAAAGAAGGTATATTACAGAACTTTGAAAGAACATACAAATAAGATGATAATTGAGCAGAAAGATGATTACTGGAGCTTGAGTGATGATACATCAAAATCTGGTATTACACCAACTTCTTTAAAAGATTTTGATATCTTGGATAAAGATATAATTTCTTATGATATATATGATATACCTCTAAAACCGTTTAGTTCCTATAAATTAACTGATTTACAGGGACTTGCTAATGAGTGTGGAATTGATACTAAGATAAATAATAAGAACAAGGTAAAGAATATTCTATATGAAGAATTAAGAACATACTTTTTAAATTTGATTTAAATATTATTAATTATATACTATTATAATATATCATGAGTAATTCCGATGAAGATAGTGTCTCAATTGATACGGACGATGGACGAGATTTTGAAATAATGGACGACTTCCCCGAAGATTACAGGGGGTACCTAAATAAGGCTGTAAATGATAATCTACTTGAGCTTGAAGTTATATATGGAACAAAATCTTCTGATGGACTCACAAAAGAACAGTTTATCAGATGCATTAAAAAACTGACTGAATCTGAAAATTACGTGGGTTTACCTGAAGATTGTACATTGGATATTAGGTGTCAGCAAGTTTTTAAGGGGAAGAAAGTTCTCACGAATGTAAGGGCATCGGTATTGGGTTTATTGAATATAAAAAAATATTGTATGAGTGAATCTCTCGATGGTTTAGATGTCATTATGATCAAAAAGAGTATACATAAAGATGATAAGGGTAAATCTATGGGTTCTTTGATGTGTTATGAACACAACATGAGAATGAATATCAAGAAAGAAGTAGAAGTGAATCATTTCTCAAATAATGAAGCATTACTCATAAAAAAGAAATGGCATATGATGAACAAGTTTTTCCGTTACAAAAAAAGATACAGTTTTAAAAGTAAAAATGGTTTATTCAGGATAGACTTGACGTGTGTAAAACAGAATAAGAATCACCCGAGATCAAGGAGTCCCATTTATACAAAAACATTCAAAGAAGCAGAAGTTCTAAGATCTCCTGAAAAATATGAGTTAGAGATTGAATATATTGGATCACATATCTCGAAAGATGCTCCAGTTACATTTACCCCTACAAATACTCCTTTTGAAGATTTCATAGCAAATATGAATACATCCATAAATTACTACAACACTATATCACCCTTCTGTATTACAGGCGATAGTTTATCACTTGAACCTTATACAGAATTATTCATAAATGAAACTGAGGGTTCATATATGTCTGAAGGTGAGGATTCGGGTTATACATTGAACTCACCTGCTTACGGTAAAGACAGTAATATAGAACCGTTTGATAGTATTCCAGATTACGTGAATATCAACATGGAATATTTGGACAAGGTGGGTTTATCATCTGTATCTTTAATAGATACAAAGTTCTCACCATTTGAGAAGCGTAGTAATTACAAACCTCCTAGTTTATCAAAAGACTATAAGGCCACCCTTAAAGTTGATGATTATTACAATGTAACAATTACACCCCCTATAATGAAAGATGATATATCTATTGATAATATGTGGGTTCCAATTGGATATACAGAAATAGTTACACACCATTATGTAGATAATCCGATAATTCATGATACAGAGAAATTCAACGATAAAGCCTATGATAAACTTATTGAAGTATTGGAAACACTGTTAAAGGAAGTCCTTCAATATGTTGAAAATACTTCTTTTCTGATGGGGAAAAGTGATAGAGGTGATATATTGGGGAGATATGTTGATACTGTTGATGATAATCAATATTTTAAAAATACAGGATACAGAATGATTGGTCCTCAACCGGTTACATTATCTTTGAGTGAAATGAATATGAACAACCCTCATTCTATTCTCCAGGGTTATGTTGTAACCGAGAAAGCAGACGGCATAAGGGCACAACTAATAGTTTGTAAGGAAGATAAACGTGCATATATTGTTACGGCTAAGAAGGATGTAATAGATACGGGTGTAAACTTTGAAGGTTTAACAGAGAGTTGGATATTTGATGGAGAGTATATTACCAAAGACAAAAAACGTAATGATATAAAATTATTCATGATATTCGATGTATATCACGGAGAACACAATGGGATCAAAGAAATATTCAATTTACCATGGATCTCTTTAAAAAGAGATACAAAATCCAGATCTGTAGCACTTCACGAGTTCTTCAAAAATCACGAAAAAATCTACGAGGGTGAGGATATAGTGCGAATAGAAAGTAAGATATATATAGAAGGAGCATCTAAATTACAAAAGAAGAAGGGCACTGAAGAATATTCAAATCTTGATACAACATTGAAAACATGTAAGAGAATATTAACAAAGTGTAATGAAGAAGGTGGGGGGTATGAATATGAAACAGATGGTCTTATATTCTTACCGATGTTCTTACCCGTAAAAGGTTCGGAACAAGGGACAAAAGTTCAAAGTTATAATGGAACCTGGAACAACAACTACAAGTGGAAACCCCCAGAAGAAAATACAATTGATTTTCGGGTTACTTTTGATAAAGATAAAAGGTCCTATGTAGTTGATAAAGTAAATGATGACGGGACAAAAACGAAAATTGAATACAGGAAGGTTCTTCTTTCAGTTGGATACAAAGAGAAAGATGATGAGTTTATAGATTTCAATATGAAGTTCGTGAATAAAGAGACACCCAACAGAAAAAACTATATATATTTTAATAGAGGTGTTGATAATCAACACATGTGTAATATTCCTATCAAAAATGGCAAAATAATATGTGAAAGAGATAGACTGGAGATAACAGAAGGTTGTATTGTTGAAATGAGATATAACGGTCTTACAAATAATGGATTTAATTGGACACCTTTAAGGGTGAGAACAGATAAAGTATATCCACAATGGTTTACTATTGCAGATAATATTTGGAAAACCATTATGAATCCGGTTACGTATAACATGATAACTGGTGGGGAAAAATTAAGACACGAAGATGTAATTGAAAATAACAAATATTATGTATCTGAAAATACTCCAGATAATTCCACACCAATAAGACAAATACACAACTTTATAAAGGGTTTGTTGATTGAAGATGTTTTAAGAAATTGTAAAAAAAATACATCAATTCTCGACACATCATGTGGTAGGGGGGGGGACAATCAAAAATATTTGAGATCGGACAAAAAGAAGAAAAATATAAAGTTTATTTTAGGTTTAGATATTTCAGATAATGTTAGAGAAGCCGCTAATAGGTATTACCACGAATCTCTTAAGATAAATGTCCCAAAAGGAATATTCTTACAATTTGATACAAGTAAAAATATAAAAAACAAAGTTGGTTGTATGAACAATAATTGCAAGGATATGTTAGATATAGTATTTGGTAATACTGATAGCTATGAAAAGAAGTTTGAAACGTTTTATAGGGATTATAATTCAATTGCTAAGGATGGTTTTGATGTAGTTAGTAGTCAGTTCTCTTTTCATTATTATTTCAAAGATGAAGAAACTCTTAGAGGATATTTGCAAAATCTTAAAGAGCTTGTGAAATCTGGTGGATATTTCATGGGGACATGTTATGATGGTATGAAAGTCAAGAAAGTGCTTTCTTTGGAAGAAAATCAAAACCTTCAAGCTAGAGACGAAAAAGGTGTCATTATATATGATATAGTTAAAAAATATGAAATGTCATCGTTCGACTATGATAAAGGTAATATATCTAATATGTTTGGACAAGAAATATCTGTATATATGAGTAGTATTGGACAATATATTACTGAATATCTAGTAAACTTTGAGTTTGTGATAGAAATAATGAAAGAATATGGATTCGAACCGTTATCTTCTGAGAAATTATCAAACCTCAGGGTTCCTATTGGGAACTTTGAGAATGTAATCGATAAAGTAGATAGCTTACTTGAAGATAGTGAAATAGATATACACAGAGCATATATTCAGGCTAAAACTGTACAAAAAGATGAAAAATATAGAAAACTCTCATCATTAAATAATTGGTTTATCTTTAAAAAGATTTAAACATTATAATCTTAATTTAGATAAGTTTAATGAAAGTTTATGAAATAGAATCTGTGGATGATGATGATTTTTTTGATTTTCCCGATGGTGAAATTATTGTCTTTAATAAACTACTCAAAGTTTTGAACACTACAAAACGTATGATAGATGATAATCCCTATAAATGGAACCGCTGTAAAAAATATATAAATAATTATGAATATATTTATACATCATCATTTTCTAAAAAGAATATATGTTTGAAAAAGCCCATAAGTCGTTCATATTTCAAAATATTAGAAATACTAAAAAGATTTAAAATAGATAGAATATCAAATGTAGACTGTATTGCTGAAGCTCCAGGGGGGTTTATAGAATATTTTAATGAATTGGGTTGTTCAATAAATGCAATTTCTTTAATAAGTAACGATAGTAGTATTCCTCACTGGAACAATAATATTCTACAAAATAGTAATATCAATATTTTATCGGGATTAGACAACACCGGTGATATTTATAAACTACTTAATATATTTCATTATGTAAAAACTAGTGGCAAAAATAAAAGAGATATTGTAACAGGTGATGGTGGTTTCGATTATACCACTAATTTTAATCAACAAGAATTGGATTCATATTCTCTGATATATTCAGAAATATTGATGGGTCTTTTACTCCTAAAGGAAGGTGGAATATTCATATGTAAAATCTTTGATATAATGTATTTAAAAACTATAAAATTATTGTATCTTCTGAAAATTAGTTTTAATAAGATGTATATCGTAAAACCATCTATGAGTAGGGATACTAATTCTGAGAAATATTTAGTGTGTATCGATTATAAGGGATATAATTACAAGACCACCAATCTGATGATTCATAATTTTCAAAAAGATTTAAATATAAATGTTCCTAAAAAGTTTATCTCAATAATAAGAAAATATAATGAAATATATACAGAAAAACAGATATCTGAAATAAAGAAAGGTATAAACATGAGTGATAATAAAGTGATAAAATATCCGACAAATACACAAATCATTATAGGTGAAAAATGGTGTAAAGATCATAATTTATCGTTAAACCACACATTCACGAGAAATAGAACCTCCAGTATAGGGTGAAAATATCTCATTTTTTTTACTGGATCCATATACTGAATCATAAAAAGATAATCCATTCATTACAGAATCTCTCGCCACGTTAGTTTTGTAATTACCAATCTCTCTTTCTATATCGCATTTTTCATAAGTCTCAATATTTTTGGGTGGGATATTCTGTAAACGAGTATTATCTTTACAAGTAATATTATTATTACTATCAACATAACAATTATCATTCAAATATGCACCACTATTAGATGATGTTACATCAATAAACTTATTCTTTTTATCAAAAAATTTCCCTATATCTGTTATTTCATTCTTTAAATCGTTTGTGTAAAAACCTGGTAATTGTGAAATGTTTTCATCTGTAAATGAGTTATATGGTTTACTGTAATTTTGTTCGTGTGATGAATGTAATTCTGTAGTCCCTATTGTATTTCCCGATAATGTATCCTTTTTTATGTATTTGGGATATTTTTTATCTATATCCCCCGCAACATTACGTAATATTTCTAAATTATCATCATTTAAGTATATATCTCTTGTGAGTTCGTCCGCATTTTTCTGATTATTGAATCTATCGCGAGATAAAGATACCTGATCATTGGTTAATTGAGGTATGTAAAAATCATATAACCTCCGACTAGATTTTTTTTCAGATGTTTGTGATACAGGTGTATATATCTGATTTTCAGAAATTGTTACTTTTGGATAAAAAAGAATAACTATTAATACTACCGAAAAAAGAATGTATATAGAGTTCATATATATATATAATATTATAAATTAATTTATCCAAATGTGTTTTCTGTAGTATATTTTATATACAAAAAATTATCTTCATTTTTATTCTTATCATATATACTACCCAAATCTAAACAACCTGTCATTAGTTCCCCCCCCACAGTAAAAAAAAGAGCTGTACTACTGTCCACTTTAAGTCTCTTTCTTACTATAAAAATAAATTGCCCCAGAGTCATCTCTTTAGAAACCATATATTTTTTCTTGTCTATTTCCATTATATCTTTTATTGCTGGCTCAACTATTATTGGTATTCTCTCAGGGAATCTTTTCATAACTTTATCCGATTCTATTTGTCTTTCTTCGAGAGATTTTTCTGAAGAATAAGATCTATATGAATTGTTATTAAAGATATATGACATTATAATTATATAGATATTTTTATAGGATGAGAGTTTTATGTTTTAATACTTCTGATATATTGAGTGAAATAAAAATAGATAAAAATGATGATATTGTAGAAATCATTAATATTAGTGATAAGAGACCTATAAAGATATTATATATTTGGACACATGATAATATTACATTAGAATGTTATGGTTGTGATGTAAATGATAATAATGAAAATATTAATACACACTGTCTCCCACCCAATGAAAATATACATACTCTTTACGGAAATATTTATATAGTGAGTAAGATTAATAACCATATTACTGATTTAGATATATCTCAATATGGTATGTTATCATATTATATCCAAGAAAAGTTTGATAATATTAGTGGTTGTGATTATCTTGATGATACAGATACTGATGAAGAAATGGATGATGATTCAACATGTGAAACTAATGTTAGTAAAAATATTCCCCACCCCAAAAAGTTTCACAAAAAACAAGAACAAGTAAAAGATTTAGAAGAATTAGAATATGATGAAACTAAATATTAAATTTGATTTAAATATTTATTTATACACATAATATATTATCATGGTCCTGTCTACCAATTTTGATGATAAAATACGATCAAATATTGTAAACAAACTTAATAAATGTGTAAAAAGTATGAAAATCTCCCGAAATTTGGAGAAAGGAATATATAACTACTGTATAGAATATTCAATCAGAAAAAATATACATAGATCTTGGAGTAATAAAATGTTTTATAGAGTTTATGTGAGTAAGACCATCTCTGTATATTCAAACTTAGACCCAAAATCTTATATTGGTAATACATCATTGTTGAAAAGAATAAAAGAAGGGGATATAAATCCAATAGATGTTGCAAAAATGAGTTCATATGATACTTTCCCCGAAAACTGGGCAGAACTTCTAGACAAGAAAACCAAGAGAGATAAGATGAAATATGAAATTAAACAACAAGCAATGACAGATGTATTCAAATGTAGTAAGTGTGGCTCACGTAAATGTTCTTACTATGAACTTCAGACAAGATCGGCAGATGAACCAATGACTCAATTTATCAATTGCCTAGATTGTGGAAATAGATGGAAACAGTAGTCAAGAGAACTCACTCGTAATATTCTTTGTTCCTATACCTTTGTCATCTGATAAGTTCATAGTGCAGAATCCTTTAGTGCAATTCTGTATGTTTTTTACAGGGACTTCTGGGGCGTTGGGTCCCGAATAACTTAATAAAGAGTTTCTCTGTTTCGTTTCTCCTTCTACAATCTTTGCCGAATTATTCTGAAGATAATAACGATACTCCCAAGAAGTCATGTTTTGGGAAAGTCCACTGTTTGTAATACAGTTTGACCTGTAATCTGTAAATGCTCTCCCGTCAGCCATACGTCCGGGGAAATCTTCAACATAATTATCAGATACTTTGCTCATTTATATTCTAACAATATATTTTATTTTAAAGATTCTATTATTCTATTAATCATAGTTGTCTTATTCCCCGAAACAACTAAATTCTTCTCTTGAAGAATTATCTTTAATTCTTTAACACTCATTTCCTGCAGTTCCTTTAATATATCCTCAATATTTAGTTCGGACCCTGATTCTGAACCTGATTCCGACCCTGATTCTGAGCCTGATTCTGAACCTTGTTCAGAATCTGATTCTTTATCTGAATGATTATCTGATTCTTTATCTGATTCTTTATCTGAATGATTATCTGATTCTGAGCCTGGTTCTGAATGATTATCTGATTCTTTAGATTCAAAATCTAAAAGATTATCATCCGTACCCACGACGAAAGATTCTTTAGAACCGAAGTTTGGATCTATATTTTCTGTTAACTCTTCACTTATATTTTCGGAGAAAGTATTTGTAGTGGATTCAATTATGGGATGTGATGCAGAATTGAATACTATATTGTTATCTGTTCCACCGCTTGGTGTATTTTCAGTATTATTTATATCATTTTTTTCGTTATTTGTATGAAGTTGCATCTCTAAAGAAGTCATTTTTATATTCATTTTTCTGAGCTCAAAAAAGAAAAAAACTGATATACATATTACTAATATCAATAATAATAATACTTGAAAACTATTCCCACTCAACATTATCTCACTACTCATATTATATATTTATTATATCTTATATATAGGTTTTAAACACATAATTGAAAAATTATTATAATATATATAATAAAGTATTATGGACAGTATATTTGAAATGAAACTTGATATAGATAATTATGGAATCATAGTTATGAATGATTTTTTTAGAATGTTGACTATTCAATTATTTTCTCAATTTATGTATTCTTATATGAATAATACAGAGTTTTTATCGTCTAGTTTTATGGAGAATACAAGTTATATTTTATTGAGTATTTTCTTTTATTGGTTTGTCTTTAACAAAATCTTTTATGTAAAATCTACACAGGAAAACAGTGAAAAAACATATGATTCAAATCTGCCACAGTATTTAAGAATAAGATAATATTAAAGTTTAAATGGCACAAAAAAATCTGATTATTAATATTAAAGAAAAGAAAGATACTGCATGCGATTTGCCTGGATTCAGTATAGATGAAAATAATAGTAATCTAAAAGTTGAACACTCTAATGATTCGTTGATATGCTGGAACTGTTGTAAATGTTTAGACAAATGTGTTTATTCTGTTCCACACGAATACACCTCTGGAATATTTTATACAAACGGAAATTTTTGCTCTTATAATTGTGGATTAAGATACATTATAGATAGTTATTCGGGTGAAAAATTGTGGTCAAGAGTATCTTTACTTCATATGTATTATAAGATGAATACAGGTAATGTAAACAAAGTTATACCTTCTCCAAGTAAAAAACTGCTTAAAATATTTGGGGGAGATATGTCATATGAAGAATATCATAAAAACAACAATTGTTCTGTAGATTTATTTACTCCACCAATTCTACCGATTAATAATGTAGAGTATTCTCATGAAAATAAAAAAAATCAGAAGAAAAAGAATAATAATTATCGTCTTTACCGGAAAACTCCAATCAAAAGTAAAAATGATATATATAATACGATGCAACTGATAATTGAATGATCATTTATTAGATAATCCTATAAATATATCAAGAGATTATTAAAGTATTCCCTATACTTCGTAAATATGAAAAGATATGAATAGATTTAATGAACAAAAACTAAATTTGATTCAGTATTGAGATGGTCAAAGCACTTAAACTAAAGATGTCTTCATCTACACGGAACCGACGATGCTCACACTGCAAAGAAACTGGTCATAATATTAGGACGTGTCCTAATATGAACTCCGAAGAAAGACAAAGACGCAATGATGAAAGACTGGCACGAAATATAAGAAGACAACAACTTATATCTCAAAATACCAACATCCCAGGGTATAAGAAACAAAAAGTAAGAATAGAAAATAATAATAATTATCCTGTATGTGTTTTTTGGAACTTTAATGATGAAACAGAGCACGCAAATCGCTGGATAATGTTCTCTATAGTTATACCCGAACTTGGAGGCGTTACAACACTAACTTTCTCAAGACATCACGATTTAAAGGTTGTTCCTCTGGATGAAATTAATAGTGATAATCCCACGAATATAGTCAGTTTGTTTGAAGTTGACTATATCAGTGGCACTAATTTCTTCGATACAACATCACAAATAGACATATATGAACACGATGTCAAATATTGTTATACTATACAAACAAAAGAATATACTCGCATATTAGATCCAGTGACTATGTGGAAAACTGTAGGATTGAAAAGTATGTTTCTCTTGAAGAACTTAATTCGTCTTGGGGCTGATAAAAACGATACATATGGTGTTATTCTTGATTTAGTTCAAGATATAACTGTCCCCGAGCATACAGAAATGGATAAAGAACTCGCGGGTATCCCATCTGAGTTTACAAATATTACCTGAAATATACTCTAATAAGATTAATCAAAAAAATCTCTGTAAATATGTTCATATTCAAAAAGTTTTTAAACTCTTCATTCAGTTTATCTGTCCCCTGAAATTGATTTAAAGGTCTATCTAAGAGATGTGCACATTTGTTTGAATGTTCAAAAATAAAATCATACAGTGATTTTAGTTGATAATTATTCTGTGACCTTAATATATTATAATAATATTCTTTATTTTTTGAATGTGATAAAAAAGTATACTCTGTATTAATATTTTCAGTATCGTAAGATTTAATAACATAAATATCATTCTTTATTATGTGAGCTTCCATTATAGTTACTATTATAATTTATACAAATATATAACGATTAATATAATTCATTACTATTTTTATATTTATCATAACTTTCTGTAATATCGGTACCATAATTGAAGTAGGTTTTATATCTGTCTAAGTTCTCTTTATTTTTTTCATTAATCTTTTTAGATAGATTCCATAGAAGCAGATAACATTCTTTATATAATTCTTTACATATTCTACCAATTTTCACGCTTCTTAAATCATCGGGGTAACTTAAATGTTCGATATAACTTTTTTCTTTAATAGAGATAGTCATGCTTTGATATGTATTTATAGCTCTATTGAAATAATATTCGGCATTCTCAAAACTTTGCTTCGCGTGTATAATATCAACTCTCTCTATTTTATGAATAAGTTTAAAAAACTTCCTTAGATATCTTGAACCTTTATCGTAAGCTGTTATATTGTATCTTCTATAGTGCCTTAATTTTTCTACTAAATCGTGTATTTTTTCGTTGTAATAAAAAAACTCATGGTCCAATCCCTCACCTTGAATTATATTTTTTTTGATGTCACTCATATTAAGGAAAATAAACAATACCACCGCTAAAGATATAATATATTTTGTATCTATAAATCCCATACATAATATAAATATCACTAAAATAAAATAAACACTATTATTCTTACGATTATGAAGATAATCTTCTATTGTTTCTATCATTTAATTTCTACTTATATTAAAAAAATAGATAATTATTGAAATCATTACTAACAATATACCTATATAGATTATATTGTCAGACTCTCTTATCATAAGTGATATAGCAGTTAAATGTAACAAAATAACATTTGTGACTTTGTTGGTCTCGGTCGCGTCTATATTCATAAGAGCATCCGCATATTCATATTTCTCCATATATTCAACTAAAAAATTCCCATAAAAATTAAAAGTTTTGTCTAAAATATCACCCAGAGTCTCATCCAGTATAGTTTTCTTTTGTTTGGAATATTCTTCTTTAACCAAATTATCTATTTTACCCTTTTCTTGTAACGAAAGATTATATGCATTTCGTAAATCTACATCTATCTGAGGCCTTGGATCAGTTTTATCATCGGATGATCCTATAATATCATCATCTTTCAAACTATCTAATCTTGTATAATCTCCCATTTATATATATATATTATATATAAAGTATATATGTTATACTCTTTTAACTTATATATGATATGAGATGAACATTGGACAGTATCATTCTTCTACAACAATATTTATGTATTTTCATGTCGTCTAATATTTTCCCCTCTACAGACTTTTCTTGTTCTGTACGATTTACATCCATATATTTTAATTCCAATGTGTCTTCTGTCTTTTCGGTTGATTCATTTTTCACCCGTTGTACTTCGGTTATATATGGGACCCATTTATCGCCAGTTACGAAGCCACACGTAAAGCATCTGATTGGAATCATTAGAAAGTATTAGTATAATACTATAAAATATATTTAAATCAAATTTTAATAAAGTATATATGAAAATACTATGAAAATAAAACTCAATAATATCCCCCCGATAAATGCGTTTGTCAATCCCATACTCTTAAAAATTACGTATAAAGAAATATAGATGGGTATAATAAAACTCACAAATATCCATTTTGGTGTATAAACCCGTCTATAATCTTCTTTATTTTTTATAGTATATTTTCCCAATTCAGGTGTATAATTATATGAAACTATGTAATCCAAGATCCCAACTGTTATTAAAACAATAAAAACAGATGATTTATCTTTACCATATTGTTTTATTCCACTCTTCGTTTCTGTTGAACCATTGCCTTCAAATATTATCTTTAAGATAGGTATTGCCAAAAAAATACCCCGAGTTAAAATGGGTAACCAACCCCATCGTGTTATATATACCAAATAATGAGATATTATCAATAATATATAAGTTAAAAAAATAAAAAATGTATACCATTTTAATGAAATATATCCAAATAATATTGTCATAAATGTCATCATAAGTATTGTTAACCCATATGGAGTCGCACAAGTGCTCATTATAATATTCCTTACATCAGAAAAATCATATGGGGCATATATTAGAGATCTAGTATTCAGTTTGTTACTAACATAAAAATCTGAATATACCATTTTTTGATAATCTTTTAATATTTCTAATTTGTGAAATAAATACAAAATAATCGTATAGAACAATATTATTATCTTTATCATTTATATTATATTTTATTTTCTTTAGAAATAATCATATAGAATACTTTTACGAACTTCTCTAAATATATCGTCTATCTCACTTAAATCATAAATTACAAAGTCAGCATCAGCCTCTATGAGAGAACTTCGCGTTTTCATTAATCTGTTCACATATTCGTCTGAAGCCATCAATCCAAATCCCATTATATCTTCGGGTTCCACTATTTCCATCAAGGCTGACCATTTTGTAACACCCACGCTCCAAAACCCCCCATTATTGGCTTCCTTTATCCCCATCGGAGTATCATCAAACTTTATGAGCTGATAATCATTCTCTATTTCAAAATCTTTTTTTAACTTATTTATCATATCGGGATATGGTCTAGCTTTTGAAAGACAAGAAGATGAAACAGCACCATCAACATATAATCCATAATCTTCTAACCTAGAAAGGATAATATCCATATTTTCTTTATCAAATCCAGTTGTAACACCTATCTTAACATCCATTTGTCTAAGATACTCAAATGCATGGGCTGTCTCTGGAAGAACAGTAATTTCTTTAGAGTTAACGTTTTGTAATGTTTTAAAATCTTCATAAATCATATCACAATCTAGTGAGTCAGGAAACTTGCCATATTCGTTAAACCATTTTGTTTGAACATAATTATCACATAGAATATTCCCAATGTGTTTATTTTTTGAGAACCCCATATCTTTTAGAATTACTCTCTCGGGAATATTAATCCCATTCTTCAAGAAAGCCTTTTTGATAGAAAAAAATGGTGTTACAGAATATCTATCTACAATTGTTCCTCCCAAATCAAAAACACACGCCCGAATCATCAATATGTTTATAATATACTATTGATTTCTCTTTATATTCTAACTATCAAAGATTACTCTTATAATCTAAACATGGACCACAAACATATTTGTCCTCAACCTTTTCTCCATATTTCCACGAATATAATGGAGAAATAGAATAACTCTTGTTTCGAAGCCATTCATTTGCATCTTCGTGTAAAAGCTGACAATGTGGGTCACAACATATTTTATCTTTGTGAGATTCTCTCAAAAGATGAAACCTAATTGGAATTATTGAACCACGATTGTATTTTGTAAGGACTTGTTTTGTCCATCCGATATCATTCGGATTTTTGTATCCCCTCTCTTTACACCATTTGTTAAGACGCCTATTATAATCATTTGTGATATCATCTACCCTTTTCCGTCCATAGAATAATTTCATATCTGTAGCTCTTGTTATCTCATCTTTTTCTTTATGGATATGTTCACTTTTACAACAATCAGGACAAAAACCACACTCTCCAGAAAAACATTGTGTGGTGTAACGACTCATAGTCAATTTCCCTTTAGTTTATATCTACATAATATATATATAAAATCTTTATATCAAATTCTACATAAAAAATCTAACTACTACAATAATCCTGATTAATTGACTATATTACATCTAAAAGTATCATCGTCTTCATATTGAAGATGGGGACAGTTGATTTCAAGTTCGTATAGCTCAAGTGATCTTGAATAGTGAATATCGCGATCAACGGGAACAGATAGTTTTTGAAGAGATGCTTGAAGAGATTCTTCTTCCGTCCAGTAATCGTCGATATCCATCTCCCAAAGGAGATAATCTGTGTATACATCTCTTACATCTTTCATTGTTTCTAAAACGTTCCGACCTGTTTGAATGTGATTTAGAACTTTCACTTTCTCAGAAAACTTAGTCTTGTCATCTTTAGTTTGCAGAAATCCCGGTTCAACACACCGAATAAAGTTTCCCCTCATATAATCTATGGCTGTTAGGACTTCTTTTTGTGCTCTCCATCTTTTTCCATCAATCGGTAGAGAGCATGTTATGGGCAGGGCCGAGTTAGGTGAGATCTTTGAGAAGTCTTTCTTTTCACATAGATCATTCAATCTTGACCATCGGTCGGACGGCTTCAATCTCAAAGAGGTGTGAAAAGAACGAGCGAGTTCAAGAAGATGGTCTCTTTCAATCGTAATATAGATCCGAAGAAAGTATCTTACAAGTTCAGGGTCTCCCAAGAGATGTATGAGAATGTGAGCAGTTTCTTTGATATCTGCGTTTGAAAGAGTGGTCGCTGTTCCCATTGCTCTTTAGATACCTTGTGCTCTCGTTAGTTGTTTACAAATTAGGTCATATCTTAAATCAAATTTAAGAACTCATATTTCTGTAAATATTCAAACACCTTTCGGTATATTCATGAGTTCTTTTATCTTTTCAAAGATACTCTTATCATTACTTGCTACTCTCAACCTTCTACGATCCTCAATATGTCTTCTCCAACTCTTGTCTAGGTTGCGTCTGTTTTTTAGATGAGTCCTACTCGATATATTGAATCTTAACAGATAATAATAATACATCATATTTTTACTAATTATTTATATGTTTTTAAATAAAAAAAACCTAATTTTTCTATATTTCTAATCTTGTGTCTATTCTTTGAGAAATATATCACCCAGAGTCCATCCAAGTATCTCTGTTTTCGTCGTCTTCGCCCAAACTTTCTATTGAGAGATTCCGTTCATACTGCTTATATCTCATATACTCATCTGCAGAAAGATCGGGGTGCCAGAACCATCCCGAACCGGAATCAGTTGGCTCTGTCAAATCCCAATAAGTCAAGGAGTAATCCAACGGTGTAGCCCAATCAAGTTTGATATCCTTCGGTATGTGACTCAAATCCGGTTTCGTATACATTCTTGCTATTGACTTATGATATTCTTTACTATTCTCAAAGTGACTGGGGGGTGTTGCATAATTCTCACCATTCCGAGAGAGCATATTCATTCGGTTCTCGCCCTGTCTCTCCTTTGAGTTTCTACAACATGTACAGATTGGTACATCCGTTATATAGCTGGTCCATTCGTGAGAACGAGTGCCAGTCAATGGATAACTCGCATTATTACAATATCTAGATAGTTCCCTTGGATCTGTACAACTTGTCCTCACTCTTTCGGACCTCTGTTTCATAAAATCTCCACAGAATACACACTTTGACATCCAAGATATATCCAATGTTTTGAGTGTGTATTTTTTCTTTTCATTATAACCCTTCAGTCTAAATAATGAATCTACCGCCTTCATATCATTCAAGGAATTAAAATGTAAAATAATCTTTAAAGAGGGTTTTTCCGGATCTTCGGGTTCCAACCGGAGGAGACCGGCTGGATCGTGTTGTAGAGATGGACGGTCTTCACCCTTCCATGTCTTCAAAGATATGAAAACCGGTTCCATAATATGTTGGGTGCCCGAGATTGCACTGGTCTTTGTGAAAAATGTTTTCCTGAATCCCTTGGAGTAGCCCAAAAGTTTCTTTATTTTATTCAGAGTATCATACTCATCACCCGAATAATATTCTTGAGGAAATCCCGAAAGAGATAATTGAAACGGTGTCATCTTGTGAAAGTCGTTTACCCTGTGGCCCAAGGTTATCCGCCCCTTTCTCTGACCCTGAAGGAGATAAAAGAGAATGTCCTCGAATACATTCTCGGGAAACGTCACACCCGTGAGAGAGAGGCATAGCTGAGAGATGATGAGATACATCTATATGTTCGTTGTTCTGTGTTCTTTGTTCTGTGTTCTTTGTTCTGTGTTCTTTGTTTGATAAAGATCATAAAAAATAATCAAATTTACTAATTTCTTTACTGATCTATTCACCGACTCTTAAACCATATAGAACCATCTCCCTTCGTTTCCCATTCCCCTGGGAACCAATACTTCTTGATCCAATACTCCCTACAAAACCAATGATCCTCCTTCTCCCGAGCACATGACATTCCTCCCGTCGAGGATGTTCGGTCGAACCATCCCTGACAACCATTTCCCCTTTCCCCACAATCCTCGCAGACATATCCCTGCTTTAAGTGGGGATTTCCAGGGGAAGGACAACTGCAACTAGAACAGGAACAAGTCCGGAATGTTCTACCTGGTCTCCCATACGCGTCATCAACATAGACACCACCGAAACCACGATGCTCTCGGTCAGAGTAATATTGAAGAGCCAATTGAAGATTTATATCTCTCTCGGATATTTGCATATCTGAAACACAGTCCTTACAAAAGTTTCCAATGTAAGGACTCTCGTGTGGTCCATTCCATCCATCTCCGGGTGCTCTCAATGAAATTCTAACACGATCACACGGGCCGCAACACTTGAAAGGAGATACATCTTTGGGTCTCCTCATCCCCGGAGTACTCCTCATCAATTTCAACGCAGCCTCTTGAGACAACGGAGGCATAAGACGGATCGTCTTAATATCTTTCTGGAAGAAATTACCTAATTTCTTCTCATCCTCTGTCTCGGGTTCCCGATATACCTGACAGATTCCTCCCTCCTTTACCTGATTAACCGTCCCGATCACCATCTTCTTCTGTCTAACAGAATACCATGCTACCTTTTCTCCCCTAAATCGTTTCTCTCTAATCCAAACGGACCAATAATGAAGGGATTCCCAGCTCTCTTGAAAGATATCTGCCTCTTTCACTTTATCGGGATACTGATGTGGCCACAAATGAGCATCTTTGATTACCCACTCACTCACCGTTTGAAGTTCGTCCAACGACCCACCGTGAATCTCCATCCACTGACGACATTGTTCCGGTTTCGTTTCATCTATGTATCTCTTCAAAATCTCTATCCTAGGCGTCCGAGAACAGCACCCCTCACACAATCCCTTGTCGCGAAGAAACACCTGATATGACCACTCCCCCCTCGGAATATCACCCTTGGAACCACAGACGAAACACTCCTTATGAAAAGGACCCTCGTCCTCGCTCTGCCGATACACCATCGCCACCAGCGAGGATTCCCATCTCTCCCTCGCCGGAGTTTTCTCTGGAGACCTCGCCGGAGTAGACCCGAGTGCTGGGAAATCTGAATCGCTGAATATGTTCATCTCTCTCTTTTGTTCTTTGTTTGAAAATATCATAAAAAATTTAATCAAATTTACTAAAGAATACCCCTTTCATTTCACGAAGACATAAATTCTTCCTTAACATTTTTGTATCTGATGGCAGTGAGCCACGTCTTGGAAGAAAGGATGGGGGACAGAGAGTATCTTATTCTTTCAAACTCCTGGACAATAGTCGGGCGATCCCACGGCACGCGGCGTGAATGAAAGCAATATACTTCGACAACCGGATAAACGAAATCCGAATGAAACACCCTTGCTTCCTCCTCCAAGAGATCCATGTGCTCCTTCATCACCACCTTCAAGAGTTCCTTCACCAATGAAGGATCTCTCACCTTATTCAAGAGACCATGGCAGACGAGTTCTTTCCAAGAGAAAGTCATTATTCTTTGTTCTTAATTTTGTTTGATAAAGATCATAAAAAATCTAATCAAATTTACTAATCTATTCTTTAAGAAACATATCATCAATGTGCATCTTTTCTTTCTTCCCAATTGAATGAACCATTGTGAACTCGAACTGTCTTGTTCCCCATCCCCCGGGGTTCTTTGTCCATTGATCGTAGGCATAAACCCATGTATCCGAAATATTCTTATTCAATCCTTCACCATCAATGATATTGATATCAAATCCGGACATCAAGAAGGCTTTTGACTGGCTTCTCCGTTTCGCACAGTCTTCTATCGGCGATGATAACGTTTTATCCCAGAACAAATAATATCTACCCTCGTGAATATCTCCATACCATTTTATACTGTTTTCTATTGAATGGTAATCGGAATCTAGATCTCGCGCTCTCCCCGAAGTAATATCGTAGTCGCCATGACCTCGCCACCGAAGAAGTTTTGATTCTTTATGCATCATCACTGCTCGTCTTCTTTGTTCTGGTATTCTTTCTTTCCAAGAAGAGAGGAGTTCATCCATTAATTTACGACGAGATATGGCGGCATCGGTCTCCAGGCATTTTTGTATCAGTTGCGAGGGTAGCTTCGGTCGGTCGCACGCGTTGATCTGGTGGCGGAGCTCCTGCCGCCGCCACTCCAGCTGCCGCCATCCCGCGGCCCGGTCCGGCGCAGCGGCCACATTCTCAGAATGAAACTCCCTTGCTTCCTCCTCCAAGAATAACCACCGTTCTTTCATCACCATCTTCAAGAGGTCCTTTACCAATGAAGGATCCTCTATTTCTTTCAGTAAGCCGTGGCATACGAGTTCTTTCCAAGAGAAAGACATCTTGTTCTTTGTTTGATAAAATATCATAAAAAATTCTATCAAATTTACTAATCTATTCTTTAAGAAACATATCATCAATGTGCAGCACTTCTTTCCCAGGAGAATGATTCAGACCTGGACCATCAATCGTCAAGAGATCCGAAGAGCATTGATATGGACCCGATAAATCCCAGACATCATATGCCCTTTCGCCTGTTTTGTAATTCCATTGTCCGCTAATCAGTTCTGGATGAAAGTATTTCTCAATGTATCCTGGACTCGTTTTTTCTTCTTCTTTCAATCTTTCATTCAGTTTAAAGAATAGGAAGAATCTCCCCTCATGGATATTCCTATACCACAAAGAATTCTTAAAAGTATAGGTTTTGGGAATACCTTTTTTTTCTCTGCCCGGATACCACGCTTCAACCCAACTCCGTGTTTCAACCCAACCACCGTCTAATTGTTCATAAACTCCATGAACATCATTTTTTAAAAGTTCGTCGGGCATCCCCATTATACGTTTAGGCCATTCCCCGGTTGTTTGAAGAACATGATCCCCACACTTTTCTCTTCGTTTCTCCGGAGATCTCCACCACCACTGAGCTTTAAACTCTTTCCTTAGAGCCGCCTTGCACCACATCTCCTTAGAAATGTCGGGACTCCCGAAAAGTTTTCTTTCCACATGACCCTTCTCCATGATGTACTTCTCAACTTCACCTGATCCGTGATCCTTAATCCACTTCCTTCTCAAAGGTCTCAAGTGAACCATCACCATGGCCACCACTTCTTTTTCTGGGATATTCTTCAGAAGACCGTGACACGCCAGCTCATTCCAAGAGAGAGTCATCTTTGTTCTTTCGTTGTTCGTTTATTTAGTAATCACTAAGATAAGAGTAATATCAAATTTACGGAAAAAAAAATGCCCCCACAATGAAGGTCTTTATACTATGAACGGGATTCGAACCCGTGCTGTCTAACGTAAATGATACATTCAGAGACAATTTCTATACTTTCACCTAATCAGACACCAGATTGCGTTTCTGCAGTCACCAGTCTTTGGTCCAAGAAAGATTCAGAAAGAACTTATATGAATAATATCAACCACAGAGCGGGTTACGCTCCTGCCTTAACCACTCGGCCACCATAGCGGGATAGTTGCTTAAGGCAACCAATCTTAGTTCGTAGCGGGAGTTGAACCCGGTTTTCCACATATAAATATGCTTCCATAAGCCTCCCAAGGGACTTAGCTTGACCGCAAAGCATTCTACGAACGAGATGCCCCCACCCACTTATGGGTGGGGGACTTTGACGCTAGTGACGGGAATCGAACCCGCGTGTCTTGTTTTCACATGACCTACCTCCCAGGGACACCATACACTCCCAATTTCTTTCATACATTAAACACCCGCCTCGGAGCATCTCCCCTCAAATGAAAAGTCCAGCAACTCTTTACACATAATCCCGTCAAGGCGTCCCAAGAAGGAACCATATGCTTAGAGAAACCTTCTTTAACACAGGAGGCATACCAAGAAACCGAAGTTTCTCAATTTCATGTAATCAATCAACCGGGTTGCTACAGGTGAAATACTTGATAGACGCGCACCACGCGCGTTTTCACTAGCCGATTGCCGACCCGTGGACTCGAACCACGAACCTCCGGGTTAAAAGCCCGGCGCTCTGACCACGTCCCCAGGTGAAAAGCCTGGGTTTGCCCTAGGGCGACTTGAGCTAGACCAGCATTGGTGTCACATGAGGGACTTGAACCCCCGACCATACGGTTAAAAGCCGTACGCTCTACCAACTGAGCTAATGTGACTTGGTGTTCCATACGGGGCTCGAACCCGTGACCTCTCGCTCATAAGACGAGTGCTCTAACCGACTGAGCTAATGGAACTTTGCCTTTCACTATCAGGCTTATGGTAGCAGGGGGATTTGAACCCCCGAAGCGTATAGCAAGCGATCTTAAGTCGCTCCCCTTTGACCAAACTCGGGTATACTACCGTGTGCCTATTATACTATAGGACTTTATACTACGAGCGGGATTCGAACCCACGATGTCTTACGTAAATGACGCCGAAAACATGCTTCATCCTTCTTTTTCAAAGATATCACGGAGTGATCAAGACCGATCAAACCAAGAATCCAAAGACCTTCACATATCCCCTAAGTCAACCTCCAGCTGCTAAGCCGTACCCTTAGACCACTCGGGCATCGTAGTTTATCCTTTTGACTGGGATACTTCCTTCTAAGTGTAACCCAACATCAAATTTTTCTACTGGTTCAAACCTCACGACGCCGCACAATTCATACTATTTCACACGAACAGAGCATCTTTGCTCTTTCCAAAGAACACTATAAAAAGTCCCAACATATTGCTCAAAAAGAACAGATATACAGTTAGCTCCTCCAAGCCCATAAATTTGATACTGTATATGTAATCATATCACTATACATCAAATTTAAGAACCATCTTTAATGAGTTCATATGCAAAAACCGGGGAGAATGAGACAGATGCTCTCCAAAACGATATGGTTGGGAGTGAAGAAAACGACAGTCCGACCGTAGATAGATCTGAGCTTAGCGATTTGGATAGTGAAGAAGGAAGAAACGTTAAAAGATGTTTCAAATGCTCCTGTAGAAAATTGTGTGCATTCTTGTTGATTGTTATACTCGTGATATGTTTCTTGATAGTCTTGTATTTTTCAACATGGAACTCTGACAAGGTGGATACATCGGCCAGAGTTTTCCACGGGTCAAATAACCATCGGAGAACGTGTGATAATATATATGATGAAGATAATAGTATCTTTGGGTGCTGTGAAATCACAGATGAGCGTAATGATGTATATAAACTCTCTCTCTATCGTATTGTAAAAAGAAATGAAGCGGGGACTAATTGTCCGACTTATACGAGTCTTTTGAATGAGATGAAAAAGTATTTGAACAAATACAAGGATTATTTTCAAGATGAATATGGAAAACCCCGAGAGAATCCCTGTATAAAGGATGGGGTCACTCTACCCGTTGACAAATGTCCTGAAACGTGGGAAGTTATAGATGCCTATAACCATTACTACAGAGACCCAAGGCCCGAATATTGGTTACTATGTATCATATTATTGGCAGGCGCATGTTTGTGTGCGAATTCATAGCTATATCATAAAATTTGATAAAATAATAGAATCTTCAAATATTATAGTAAATAAGATGAGTTCAACTTCTTCAAACGATATATGTCACGTGTGTTCAATGAACAGAGAAATGATAAAATCTAGAGGAACATTCTTGAGTGTTTCGAACATATATGGTAGAGTCATTGATGATTTAACCGAACTCACATGTGGTGGGTATATATGTAAATCGTGTTCCAGTATTGATAGTAAAATATGTGTTGATTGTGGTCTCTCTGAATCTGTTATGAAACAAAATTCTATGAATGAAGATGATATAGAATTTGCAGATGGTTCTGAGTTTCCGATAGTTCACAGGTGTCCAGATTGTTCAGATAGAAATGAAAGATACGAAGAGTTTGTAACAGAATTATACACGTGTGAATATTGTGGGAGAGAGTGGGACGGCAATGCTCAGTGTCCATGCACCATGGAATATGTATCTTTAGTAGAAGCTGACAAACTGATTGAGGTTGAAGTCACAAATATAATTAGTATTCTTGAAACTTATCAAAAAACTATCGGTGAAGAAAAATATCAGGATGCCAGGAATCTTCTCAACAAAATAAAAAATCTTTTAGATCATTAGATAAACTCTTTAATAAACTTTACCCCTTTTTTTATATATATATATTTATATTTATAAGAAAGAATAAATCAACGGTTCTATATGAAGATTATGAAACTCATTATCATACGTATGATTTTGAGGATATCTTATTCAGTGGGAACGATACATTTTGCGGTCCCGATGAATGATGATCCCTTGGCATTTAATCTTTTAGACGCATTTAATCTTCTGGAACTTTTAAGAGTATTCCTCTTTTCTGTTTCTCTTCTGCCTGTTGCTCTAGTCTTCCTTGAACCACGGGAGACGTTCGTTGGGGAGATTCTCGTAGGATTCCAGAAAAATAGTTGGATTAATACCATATTCTTCTATCATACTCCATTCGGACCACAAGTCGTCTTCTCCTACGGCGCCAAACTCCTTGGAGGAGGAAGTTCCTTCGATGTGTTCTCCGCGGGGCGGCAGTTCTGCGGCATACCGCCATTCCCGCGACCCTTGGTCGCGATATACTGTTTTATAGATATAGAGCCGGCGATCTGTGTTGTTTATCATGGTCACTTTCTCATTTGGGTCTCTTCCCTCCCCGCGCTTTTCACCAAAGGACACCCGAACTCTTATGGACTTTTGCCGCCGCGAAATCGCGGAGTTGATCTCTGCTATTATTTGGCTCTCTGCGTCGCCATTACCGTGCCATGACCCCCACTGCGCCTCCCAAATATATCCTGGTCTAAAAATATCGGGAAGTTTATTATTTCCAACCAGCGTTGTTTGGTTCAACTTTGAAAAATATTTATTAAGTCCTTCGGCGCGGACTTGTATTTCTTTATAGGATAAATTTCCCCATATTTTGGGGGGGAATTTTATCATGTGTTGGGATTGGGATTTGCTCAACATATCCCGGCTTTCGGTGCTCAACAAATCCCGGTTTTCGTATAAGTCTGAATATCTGCGCATTATCCCATAAGTAAACTCTTCAGGTGGAGTAAACTCTTCAGTGGGTGGAGTAAACTCTTCAGTGGGTGGAGCAACATCATTAGTGATCTTTCGAATTGTTACACTTAAATGATAATAAGCCACCTTTGATGTCTTGCTTCGTGTCACATTGTAAACTTCCATTTGACCCCTTGACGACATTTCAACACTTACTAACTCAAAATTATCGAGATCGTCTAAAAAATTATTTCGCATTTTTGAGATTGACGATCTGGGCGGCCTTCCACCACCTC
>Ga0209199_1000816_pt1 | contig 40800 bp, 42 predicted proteins | sample COGITO_mtgs_1105_7_FD_184805 | JGI IMG/M metagenome (GOLD analysis project Ga0209199, IMG submission 184805) | Pelagic marine microbial communities from North Sea - COGITO_mtgs_110523 (SPAdes) (version 2) | ecosystem: Environmental > Aquatic > Marine > Epipelagic ... | reverse complement strand
ACTTTTGTTTTGACCACTTCCACAGCCTCAGTGGCCAATTCTGTGGTGGTCGTCTGTATACTTTCTTCTTTTTGTTCGGCTCCGTCTGCAGCCATTTCAGTTCCGCTTAAGGATCCACTTTCCACAGCTTGCTCCGCTGAAGCAGAAGCCGATTGCTCCGCCTTCATCTTAGCTATCTCCTCTTCAACGATGGGTTGAATACGAGGGATGTCGGTCATGGTTAAAGTGGCGGTGTTTATGCCACGCGCCTGAAGACGGCCTTCAAGCTCTGCAGGATCAACGCCTTGGCGCTGTGCCTCTACATAGGCCATTTTACGGGCTTCTTCTTGGCTCGGTTGAGCACTGAGTAGGGCTGGGACAAGGACCATGGCCCAAAGTAGCATTCTCATTAATTTCATGAGGGTATGTTTGGTTTATTGGCTTCAAAGGTAAGATTTAACTCATATATGTAGGCGTTAAAATTGGTCAGTGCGCTTGTGGCCATTCACAAGGACGAATTTTTAATCCCATCTCAAGCCAATTCTTGTTAAATTGCACCTCCAAACCACAAGAAATGAGCATGGACCAGCAACTACCAGAACAGCCAAATTTCACGCAGCCTAAGGCCGACGATGAAATCACCTTAAAGGACATCATCCTGAAAATTCAGGAGTGGTGGTCGATCGTCTGGCCACAGCGTACGAAAATTATTGCCCTATCACTAGCCATAGGTTTAGTAGCCGCCCTGTATACGAAGTTTGTTGCAAAACCTACCTATTCAGCGTCGTACCAATTATTTTTTGAGGAGGAGAGCGGCGGAATGAGCAGCGCGATGCGTTTGGCCTCGAGTTTCGGCCTAGGAATTGGTGGGGGATCAGCCTCCTCGAGCACTACGGTCCAGCAGTACCTCACCTCCCGCGATAACATCTCACAAGCCCTTCGCGAAGAGCTCGATAGTGGCTTGCTCGTGAACAGGTATTATGAAAGAGCGTTTGAAAAGGACGAAGAGTTTGCCGAGGAATTTGCGCTTAAATTCGGTTCTAACCAGCGCTATACAGATTCCATTATTACTGAGATCACTCTGGATCTAAACGAAGCGTATTTAGGTACTTCACTGGACGAGGAGACCGGGGTAGTGAGCTTTTCTATTAATGGAAAAGACGAAAGCTTTGTTTACGATTTAGCAGGCCTACTGGTAGCCAATACGGAAGAAGCGTTCATTGACTTTAAAAAAGAAAAGTCGCTCTCTGCAGTGAATGCTTTTCAAGGCAAGGTAGACTCCTTAGAACTCGCAATAGACGCAACACTGCGCCGCTTAGGGGAGTACGAAGACCAGAATAATTCATTGGTTAGCTCCGTAGATAAGATGAAGCGCATGCGACTCACTATTGATATGGAAGCATTAAAACTCTCGTACGGTGAATACATCAAAGGATTAGAAATGTCTAAGGCCGAGCTCATGAATCTGGAGCCGCCATTCAAATACTTTGATGCACCTACCTACCCATTGAATAAAGAAAAAGGCTCTTCTGCAAAAGCAGGCGTGTTTGGCTCGGTAATTACTGGATTCTTGTTGGTGCTGTTTTTCATTGGGCGCGTTGAGGCGGGCAATATCATGGCCGACTAACACTATGGCATCCCCTAATGCCTGTTGGCACGTACTCTACACCAAACCTAGGAATGAGAAAAAAGTAGCTGAGCGTCTTTCGGGCGCTGGATATACTGTGTATTGTCCTTTACAAAAGGTACGCCGCCAGTGGAGCGATCGCGTAAAAGTGGTTGAGGAGCCGCTGTTCAAAGGTTATCTATTCATTAAAACAGAAGAGAAAATAAGGGACGAGGTTTTTGTCTTTCCAGGCACGGTGCGCTACCTGTTTTGGCTGCGCCGTCCAGCGGTAGTTCGAGAAGAAGAAATCCATACCATCCAAAAATGGCTTGGGGAGTACGATCACGAGGACATCGATATTTCCGATATTATTCCCGGCGATTATGTGCGCATCACTTCCGGCCCATTCACTGGTGAGCAGGCCGTGTTATTAGATAAGACTAATAAAAAAGCCGTAGTCCAGCTCAAAGAACTAGGACTACAGCTTTCACTATCGTTGACCAACAGCGATTTATCGCTATTGTAGCTATTTTTTGTTTTTCAAAACAACGCCCTGGGCACTAAGAGTGACGGTACATTCTGTACCAAAGACACCTTTTTTATACTTCACGTCGTATTTAGGGTTTATGAAGCTATCTATATTAGGATTACTTTGTTTGAGCGCCCAATTGCACTTTTGAATGGCCTTGGCTTTGGTAGCACCTGTCCAAGAAACGTCATTAATAATTCCTGCAATACCAATTCCTATTGCACTTGCAAAAAACGCCACGGGACCATTTACACGTGTATAGTAATCCCAACCATCGTATTCCTCATATACAGCAGCGGCAATACCGCCGCCTATTGCTGCAGGTACAGCGGCGGCCATTGTTACAAGACCCCAAGTTATCCCGGCTTCGGTATTGAATTCACTTCGGTCAAGAATCGAGGATTCATTTACATTTTTTGATACCCCGAAAAATGAGGTAGCACTGGCAGAGACAGCATCGAGACTTACGATATCAAATTCGTCACTGGAGAAATTTAGACTTACGTCTGCATAGGAAAGGTTACCTGCTTGTTGCGTTGAGGCGCACGAACAAAGTACGAGTGCCCCAATTAATGTCAGCATTAATTTTTTCATGGTTTATTTTTTGTTTGTCATAAGGTATTGATTATTCGCTTGGTTTTTCAAAACATCTCATTTGATTTTAATTTGCCCTCCCCTGACGATAGCAATCGAGACAATGTTAGTAACGAGTAAAATTTTTACTCATAATTAATACAAACCGGCACTTTTCTTTCTTACTTTTGAACACCAAACCAATGCTTCTAGTGCCCTATCCAACACATGTTGGTGCAGGTACTTAAGTCGAACCTGTGAACCAAAGCTACCCTCTAAGGACGAGATATGCTATGGGACTCACAGCGGCGAAGCCGTGAAAACCCAAACTGGTACGTTGGACCTTCTAGGACCTCTTATTACTTCTAAAACCCGCTTGAAGTTGCTTCTGCGCTTCTTTCTCAATCAAAATTTGAGCGGGTACCTCCAAGGACTCTCCAAGGAGCTTGATGAAAACACCAACAGCATACGGGTAGAACTCAACCGCCTCGAAGAGGCCGGTTTACTAAGCTCTGAACTACAGGGCCGTCGCAAACTCTACCAAGTCAATTTGGCCCATCCCCTTACTTCTGATCTCACCTCCATAGTGCGTAAGGTCGCTGGTATAGACTCTTTGGTGGACAAAGTAGTAGATAACCTTCCGGGATTTTCTCAGGTGTGGATCTGCGGCGCTTTAGCGCGAGGAATACAAGGAGACTCCATAGACTGTGTGCTTATTGGCACAGATTTAAATAGCAAATACATCGCAGGACTTAGCGCTAGAGTTAAAGAGCTAACCGGTAAAAAAGTAAATACCCAGGTGCTAGAGCAAATGCCGGATGAAAAGCGTGAGCAATGCCTACTGGTCTGGGAAAAAGGGGTGGAAGAATGATTGCCCGGTTGCAGGCATATTGTCCTGGAATTAACAGGGATAAACAGGTGATAGACATAAAAGTGACGTGGTGAAAAAAGCAGACATAGTATCTGGATACTTTAATCATATTCACAAAGGGCATCTAGAGTATTTTAATAACGCTAAGGCCAACGCTGAAGATCTTTTTGTAATCGTGAATAACGACCATCAACGAGCTCTGAAAGGCAGCAAAGAGTTCCAAGGAGAAGAAGAACGTATGATCATTGTGTCCAATATCAAGGATGTACATCATGCCACACTTTCTTTGGATGAAGACCGGACTGTATGTGAGACGCTTGAAAAGATCGCTATTGATTTTGGTCAAGACTACAATCTAGCATTTGCTAACGGTGGAGATCAAAATAACGACACAATACCAGAACGCCCAATCTGACAAAAACGGGCATTGTCCTCGTCGACGGGCTAGGAGATAAGATTCAATCGAGCAGTTGGTTGATTAGAGCTAAAAATAATGAACTATGCTAAATTTAGTTGGCAGATCTAAACCGCTTTTAGAAGTGGACATTAGAGAAAACGAGAAACGGATTTCTGACTTAGTAAACGAGGCAAGATTTCTTGTGATTGGCGCAGCTGGCTCCATTGGCCAAGCAGTAACTATGGAAATCTTTAGGCGAAATCCAAAGAAACTTCATGCTGTTGATATAAGTGAGAATAATTTGGTTGAATTGGTCCGTGACATACGAAGTTCCCTTGGTTATATTAATGGTGATTTTAGGACTTTTGCGTTAGACATTGGCTCATTACAGTACGATGCCTTTATAGCGTCTGACGGTGAGTATGATTATGTGCTTAATCTCTCGGCATTAAAACATGTTCGCAGTGAAAAAGACCCATATACTCTTATGAGAATGATTGAGGTAAATATCCTCAACACATTGAAAACTATCGAACACAGCAAGCAGAAAGGGGTCAAAAAATATTTTTGTGTTAGTACGGACAAGGCCGCTAATCCAGTAAACATGATGGGAGGATCGAAAAGAATTATGGAAATGTTCTTAATGCGAGAAAGCCAAAATCTGAATATTTCAACTGCACGCTTCGCAAATGTTGCCTTCTCGGACGGATCGCTATTACATGGTTTCAATCAACGCCTAGAGAAAAAACAACCTATAGTCGCTCCAAGTGACGTCAAGCGCTATTTCGTGGTGCCACAGGAATCAGGAGAATTGTGTTTATTGTCCTCTTTGTTAGGAAAAAATCGAGATATATTTTTCCCGAAATTAAGCGAAGAATTACATTTAATAACTTTCGCTGACATAGCTCAGAAATATTTACGCTCTAAGGGTTTTGAACCGTATCTGTGTGAAAATGAGAACGAAGCGCGCACTTTGATAAAGAAACTTCCTCAGCAAGGTAAATGGCCTTGTTTATTCACTCCATCAAATACGACGGGTGAAAAAGACTTTGAAGAGTTTTTTACTTCAAACGAAACAGTTGACTTGCATAGATTTCAAAATCTTGGCGTCGTTAAAAATGGTTTAGCAGACAACAGTGATAAGCTAGATTATTTCTTAGATGCTATTTCGAAAATGAGAAAGCGAGGAAAATGGACTAAACAAGAAATCATCAGTCTTTTCCACGAAATGATTCCTGATTTTGGTCATGAGGAAAAGGGGAAGTACTTAGATGGAAAGATGTAAAATGAGAACGGAACGCTTTAATTCATTTGTTCGTGAGCTTTATCAAACCAAGCAAGATTTTATACCTCTGCACGTACCGGTGTTCAATGGTAAAGAGAAAGAGTATTTACTTGAGACAATTGACTCCACTTTTGTTTCCTCTGTTGGTAAATTTGTCGATGATGTTGAGACCTTTCTAGCTGAGTATACACAAACAGCAAAAGGTGTAGCAATCGTAAACGGAACAGCTGCCATTCAAGTTGCTCTTCGACTCGTCGGAGTTAAGTCCGGGGATGAAGTTATTACTCAAGCTTTGACATTTGTAGCAACAGCAAATTCCATAACATATAATGGTGCAAAACCAGTATTCGTAGATGTAAATAAAGATACAATGGGTATGTCTCCCGCAGCCCTTAAGTCTTTTTTGGATGAATATGGAGATAAGAGAGATGGGGGAATTTATAATAGAAAGACTGGCAGACGTATTTCAGCAGTTCTGCCAATGCACACATATGGCTTTATGTGCCGCATATCAGAAATTCTGACTATATGTAATGATTGGGGAATCCCGTGTGTTGAGGACGCTGCCGAGGCATTAGGTTCTCAAAGCAGAGGTAAGTCGGCGGGTAGCTTTGGCTCGTTAGGAACATTTTCGTTCAATGGTAACAAAATTATTACTGCAGGTGGTGGAGGTGTTATTGTCTCTAATGACATGGATTTGGGACTGAAAGCAAAGTATTTAACGACTACAGCCAAGAGACCTCATGCATTCGAATACTTCCATGATGAGCTAGGTTATAACTTCAGAATGCCCAATATCAATGCTGCGTTGCTTTTAGCTCAGTTAGAGAAACTCGAGGATTATCGAATCTCTAAGTCGTTGGTGTTTGATAAATATCAAAACTTCTTTGACACATCTTTTAAAGGCGCTGAATTGATGCAAATACCCGAAAGTACCTCTCAATGGAATTATTGGCTTATGTCTATTCAACTCGAAAACCGAGATGCTCGTGACGAGTTTTTAAAAGCAACCAATAACGAAGGAGTAATGACAAGACCGATTTGGCAGCTAATGTATAAACTACCTATGTATTCAGATTGTCAGCGAGATGATCAAGTGAATGCTGAGTTTCTTGAAGATACAATTATAAACATTCCCAGCAGTGCAAGATAAATTCAAAATCGGTTATTTCGCAGATGGACCCTGGTCTCATAGAGCATTTGAATTATTAATGAGTCATCCGAATATAAGTGTAGAATTTATAGTGCCTAGAACAGATACTCAGGATTATACTCTATTAAACTATGCGCAAAAATATAGTATCGATTATTTGCATCCGGTAAAAATCAATTCATTTGAGTTTATTGAGAAAGCAAGGTCATATGAATGTGATTTATTCGTATCGATGAGTTTTAATCAAATTTTCCGAGATGAGATTATTCATTTACCACGTTTGGATACAATCAATTGTCATGCTGGAAAACTCCCCTTTTATAGAGGTAGGAATATCCTAAACTGGGCTTTAATCAATGATGAGAAAGAATTCGGAATCACTGTGCATTACGTGGATTCTGGTATTGACACAGGTGATATAATATTACAAAAAGGTTACCAGATTAGGGACACTGACACTTATGCCACCCTCCTAGAGCTTGCTTATGAGGAATGCGCATCCTTGCTGTATGAAGCTGTACTGAAACTTTTAATTGGGGTCACTGAAAGAACCCTACAAACCGATATTCATCCGGTCGGATTTTATTGTGGAAGACGTGGTTTTGGAGATGAAATTATCAATTGGCATCAGACCTCAAGAGAGGTATTTAACTTTATTAGGGCTATTTGCAGTCCAGGGCCAAAAGCTACTACATTTTTTAACGGAGAAGAAATTAAAATCAATAGCGCGCGGATGATATCCCAAGCGCCTACTTATATGAACACTCCCGGACAATTATTGTCTAAGACGTATAACGGTTTCCTTGTTAAAACAAATGATTCATTTATCGAAATAATGGAGATTGAAACTCGAACTAATTTGCGTGTAGGAGATAAACTAGGATAATGAAGAACAGTGTAATAATAATCGCTGAAGCAGGAGTAAATCATAATGGAAACCTGGAGAAAGCTAAAGAGCTAATTCATGCCGCATTCGAGTCTGGAGCTGATTATGTAAAGTTTCAGTCATTTAAGGCTTCAAAACTAGTAAGTAAAGTTGCTGAGAAAGCTGCATATCAGAAGGAGAATATGAATGATGATCACAACTTGACACAGTTTAACATGCTTAAAAAGCTGGAACTTAGCGTTGACGACCATCGAATTCTGCTAAATCATTGTGAAAGGCTCGGTATAAAGTTTTTATCTACCGCATTCGATGTAGAAGGTTTAGACTATTTAGTCTCAATTGGGATTGAGTTGATTAAGATTCCTAGTGGGGAAATAACTAACTACCCTTACTTGAAAAGAGTAGGGGAATTAGGATTAAATACGGTACTTTCTACGGGGATGTCAAGTTTTCAAGAAATTCAATCTGCTGTGGACGTTCTTGTATCTAGTGGATTAGCTTTGACAAAGCTGACTATTCTTCACTGTAACACGGAGTATCCAACTCCAATGCATGATGTTAATCTTTTGGCGATGAATACAATAAGTAACAAACTTGGCGTTCCAATTGGATACTCAGACCATACTCTGGGTATTGAAGTTCCTGTAGCCGCAGTTGCATTAGGCGCTAGGGTTATAGAAAAGCACTTTACGTTAGATAGAACATTACCAGGACCAGATCATGTTGCCTCGTTAGAACCGACTGAGCTAAAGGAAATGGTAAAGTCTATACGTAACATTGAACTAGCTATTTCTGGTGATGGTCTTAAAGTCCCAAGTCAAAGTGAAATCAAAAATATTCCAATAGCCAGAAAGAGTATACACTTAAAAAAGAATATAAAAAAGGGACAACTTTTAAAGGACCAAGATCTTATTGCTTTAAGACCGGGTGATGGTATTTCACCTATGAAATGGAGAAACGTTATTGGAACGACGGCTACGCGAGATATGTGTGCGGGTGATAAATTACAAGAAAGTGATATTGAATAATGAAAATTGGAGTACTCACTAGTTCAAGAGCGGATTATGGCATTTACTTACCTCTACTTAATCGCTTGAAAATTCACGAAAGCTTTGATTTAGAAGTCATAGCATTTGGAATGCATTTGCAGAAAAACCAAGGCTACACCCTAAATCAAATAATGCAGGATCAATATAAAAAAGTTCATCAAATTGGCTCCATGCCTGTGAATGATGAAGTAATAGATATTGCCGCTGGGTACGGGCAAATGGCCAAAGATTTTGCGACATTTTGGGCTGAAAACTCGTTTGATTGGGTATTAGCTCTTGGGGATCGATGGGAAATGTCTGCAGCAGTTCAAGCTTCTCTTCCCTATGAAATAAAAATTGCTCATATCCATGGTGGCGAAACGACACTAGGTGCCATTGATAATATTTACCGCCACCAAATATCTTTAGCTTCTAGATTGCATTTTACGGCTACCGAACAATTTAGTCAACGTGTTTTAGAACTTATAGGTGGGAATATCGGTATTCATACAGTAGGATCTATCAGTTTGGAAGATCTATTTGCGGTACAATTGCCTTTATGGTCATCAGTTAAAGAGGAATTTAATATCCCTTTTGATGAATTTATCTTAGTGACTTTTCATCCAGAATCAGTGAGTTCAGAAGAGAATAATTCTTATGTAAAAATTGTACAAGATGTATTATTAAGTTTAATCGAAGACCATAATATTTTAATTACAAAAGCCAATAGTGATGCTCTTGGTTCTTTATATAATAATATGTTTCTTCATTTAGAGTTAAAAGAGCCGGATAAAATTAGATTAGTTGATGCATTGGGAAAATGGAATTATTTCAGTGCTCTAAAGAATTCGAAGATTTTAGTTGGTAATTCATCTAGCGGGATAATTGAAGCAGCGTCATTTTGTAAATGGGTAATCAATGTTGGAGACCGTCAAAAGGGTCGTTTAAGGAGTTCGAACACAATTGACGTATCCTTTGACAGGTTCAGTATAGAACAGAAAATTGACCAGTACATTAAACATAGGCCTTTTCGAGGCTGTAATGAGTACGTTCAAGCGGATACTTGTGATAAAATCATAAATACTTTATTAGCCCATGCGTAGTTTTGATGAACATCTTCTTTCCAAATATGCCACAATAAACATGGCATTATCCGCTTTGAATAGGTTGGGACAGGACTCTATTATTTTCATAATTGATGACGAAAAAAGACTCATAGGTAGTTTAACAGATGGGGATATTCGTAGAGGCTTGTTACAAGGACTTGGTTTGGAGGATAATGTCTTGAAGTACACTCAACCGCGACCTAAAAGTATCAGCAAAAACTGTTATTCTCTTAACGAAATCATCGATTTACGCAGCCGCGATTTTAAAATAATTCCCGTTTTAGACGATGAAGGTCGTGTTATTAACATAATTAATTTTCGCCTGCAACATTCTTATTTGCCCTGTGATGCATTGGTTATGGCCGGAGGTAGAGGTTCTCGATTGGCGCCGCGCACAGACACTGTACCTAAACCACTGCTAAATATAGGAGATAAAGCGATAATTGACCACAACGTAGACCGTTTAAGAAGTTTTGGTATCGACGACTTTCACATATCTGTACGATACCTAGGAGAACAGATAGAGGATCATTACAAGCAACGTAATTTTGATGGGCTGCAAATGAACATTGTGTGGGAAGATAAACCGCTGGGAACTCTAGGTGCAGCAAGCTTAATAGACTCATTTCACCATGATATTGTGCTAATAACCAATTCTGATATTTTAACTACACTTGATTACGAAGACTTTTTCCTAGACTTTATTGAAAAAGGTGCTGATATGTCTGTGGCAACAATTCCTTACGACGTAAATATTCCCTACGCGGTTATGGAAACAACTGCTAACCAAGTTATATCTTTTAAAGAAAAGCCGACCTATACCTACTTCAGTAACGGCGGAATCTATCTTGTTAAACGTGAGTTATTTGATGGTATTCCTAAAAACAGTTTTTATAATGCAACAGATTTAATGGAAAAACTAATTTCAGAAGGAAGAAAGTTGGTTTCTTACCCTATTCGGCAATATTGGTTAGACATTGGTAAGCCTGCAGATTTTGAAAAAGCAAACTTAGATATAAACCACTTAGATTTAAGATGAATTTATTAATTACAATTTGTGCGAGGGGCGGATCAAAAGGTATTCCAGGAAAAAACATTAAGCGAATTAATGATAAACCACTAATAGCATATACCATAAAGTCTGCTCAACGTTTTGCTGAAAATCACAATGCCGATATAGCATTAAGTACAGACAGTATCCAAATCCGTGAGGTTGCTTCGGAATACGGTTTAAACACCAATTACTTACGACCTCCTGAATTAGCTACAGATAATGCTGGAAAAATTGAGGCTATCAAGAGTTTAATTGAATATAAAGAGAGAACTGAGAAAAAAACATATGACGTTATACTTGATATGGATATTACCTCTCCTTTAAGGTCACAAGAAGATTTAATGAAAGCCTATGACCAATTAATGTCAAATAATGAGGCACATAATATCTTTTCAGTGAATCCAGCTTCTCGCAATCCTTATTTTAATATGGTCGAGAGTGAGGCTTCTGGTTTCTTTAAATTAGTTAAAGATAGTTGCGGGATTAAATCTAGACAAACAGCGCCTAAGGTTTTTGACATGAACGCGTCGTTTTATTTTTTTCGAAGACGTTTTTTTATTGGTGAATATGAAACAAGTGTTACGGATAAATCTCTAGCTTACATTATGGATCATGTGTGTTTTGATTTAGATGAACCCATTGACTTTATTATTATGGATTTACTCATGCGTAATAGTATTTTAGACTTTAAGTTTTGAAAGTACTAATAATTGGACTTGGCTCTATTGCGGGTAAACATATTGCAGCATTGAAGGCCGTGGTTCCAAATATCGAGATACACGCGTTAAGATCAAATAAGCCTAGTAAGCAGGTAAAAGGTGTAATAAATTGTTATTCATTAGATGAAGTTCCGGTAGGTTTGAAATTTATAATTATTTCCAACCCTACTTCCTTGCACTTTGATACTATCAAAAAGGTAATTCATTTAGAATTACCACTGTTTATAGAAAAGCCACCACTTAATTCCATGAAACAAGCAAACGAGTTAATAGGTTTGTTAAGGGCTCATGAAATATCTAATTATACGGCATTTAATTTACGGTTCCACCCAATAGTTCAGTGGTTAAAAGAAAATATCAATTCCCACCGGGTAATTGAAGTTAATGCTTATTGCGGCTCATATTTACCCAGCTGGAGGCCGAGTCAAGATTATCGAGAAGTTTATAGCGCACGAGAAGAGTTAGGAGGAGGTGTTCATTTAGATTTAACCCATGAGATTGATTATTTGTTATGGATTTTCGGAAAACCAGTTAGCACTAAATCTATAAAAAGAAAAATCTCCGATTTAGAAATTACTAGTGTAGATAGCGCTAAGTACTGGATAGAGTATGAAGACTTCAGTATCAATATAACATTAAATTATTTTAGAAGAGATTCTAGACGTCTTGTAGAAGTTATAACCGATCGAACCACTTTGAAGTGCGACCTTCTCGGCAATAAGGTCACTGATTTAATAGAACGAAAAACAGTTTTCGAGGCACCCTCTTTATCTAATTTGGATACGTACATTAAGCAAATGAAATACTTTATTGGCTGTTTAGAAACTAATACTCAACCCATGAATTCTATTCATGAATCAATAAGAACTTTAAAAATATGCTTAACATAATATGTTAGAAGGGAAAAACATAATTGTTACAGGCGGGAATGGACTTCTTGGTCGCGAAATATGTGAGAACATTATCAGAAACGGAGGTAAACCAATAAATCTAGATCTACATCAAACACAACCATCTAAACAAAACCTTATCTGTGACATTACTGATTCGAAATCTATCGAGGAAACACTCGAATATATAGAATCGAACTTTGGCTCAATACATGGACTTGTAAATAACGCCTATCCAAGAACAGAAGATTGGGGATCATCATTTGAAGATACAGATTATGACTCTCTACAAAAGAATGTAGATTGGCAGATGAATAGTTATTTAAATATGTGTAGACTTATTGTGCCATACCTTCGAAAGGTAAACGGCGGATCCATTATCAATATGACATCTATTTATGGAGTAGTTGGTAATGACTTCACTATTTACGAAGGCACTCAGATGGAGCCTCCGTTCGCTTATGCGGCTATTAAGGGAGGACTGATAAGTGCTACACGTTTTTTAGCGTCTAAGTATGGATGGGAAGCGATAAGATTTAATTGTGTTTCGCCAGGAGGAATTTTTGACAATCAACCTTTGAAATTTGTTGAAGCATATAATAAGAGGGTCCCTATGAGACGGATGGGCGATCCCGGAGACATTGCCCCATCAATTTCATTTCTTTTATCGGATAATTCAAAGTATGTAACAGGTCAAAATCTAATTATAGACGGAGGCTGGACCATAATATAATGTTAATTAAATCAGAGTAATGGAAAAAATATCTTGGTGTAAAAACTGTTTGAATATGTCGACTAGACCTAGAATATCCTTCGATTCACGCGGCTGGTGTAATGCTTGTCAATGGATGGAAGAAAAGCCTTCAGTGGATTGGGTAAGTCGCGAAAAAGAGCTTAAGAAATTGTTAGAAAAGCATCGTGGGAATTCCGAATTTGATTGTGTGGTCGCTGTGAGCGGTGGAAAGGACGGCTCATATGTTGCACATACATTAAAAACCAAATATGGAGTTAATCCATTGTGCGTGACAGTGAGACCACCATTGTCAATGGAAATTGGCGATCAGAACTTGGTGAATTTCATTAATAGTGGTTTTGAGCATATTCATGTTTCTGTAAATCAAGAGGCTACAAGAGTGCTGGACACCATTGGTTTTAAGGAGTATGGTCAAGGGTATTATGGATGGCTGATTGCTATTCATACTACCGTGTTGAGAATAGCAAAGAATTTTGGTATTAGTTTGGTGTTTTATTCTGAGGACGGGGAAATAGAATATGGTGGAGGAACGGCCCGCAAGAATATCCCTACTTATGGAATAGACTATATGAAAGCGGCATACTTAAATCAAACATATGAAGATGTAATGCAGCAATCCATGTTGACCCAATCTGAAAAGTATTGGTTTGAGTTTCCAGAACAGCTATTTGATGGCATGGAAGATTTTGAAGTCACACATTTTAGTTATTTTGAAGCTTGGGATTCATATCGTAATTATGTTGTGGCTAAAGAACATTGCGGCTTAAAAGAATTAGAAACAGGAGTTGAAGGAACATTTACCAATTTCGCTCAAAATGATCAAGAATTAGCTTCGCTTCACTATTATTTGATGTATTTGAAGTTTGGTTTCGGTCGCGCCACCCAAGATGCGGGTATTGAAATTCGTCGTGGCTCCATGACTCGGGATCAAGCAGTCAACTTAGTAAAATTATACGATAATGTTTCTCTTGTTCAGTTTTACAGCAATTATTGCGAGTATTATCAAGTATCTATGAAGGAATTTGAAGGCGTTCTAGATAGATTCGCTAACAAAAGGTTATTCAAAAAAGTTGATGGAGTATGGAAGCCTAAATTTGTAGTAGCAGAAGATCTCGTTTTATGAAAGTAGTCATCTTAGATTATGGAATGGGAAATACACAATCTCTGCGTTCAACATTGAAATATTTGGGCGCAAGCGAGGTTTTGATTACTTCGGAGAAGGAATCAATACTATCTGCTGACAGGTTAATTTTACCGGGTGTCGGCTCCTTCAATATTGCAATGAAGAATTTGCGATTGGCGGGATTAGAGGATATTTTAAGAATTGTTCTCAATTCTACCCAAATCCCTGTTTTGGGTATTTGTCTAGGTATGCAGTTAATGGCACAATCAAGCACCGAAGGAGGACTTACACAGGGGCTTCGCCTTATAAACGCAAAGGCAGAAAGATTTTCGGATACAATTAATTATCCAGTGCCTCATGTGGGTTTTAATCAAGTTACTGGAATCACCGCAAATAACCGCTTATTCCAGGGCCTTTCGGATTCATCAGACTTCTATTTTACTCATAGTTTTCGTCTTAAGAGTGAATCAAAGATTTGTGCCACATATTGCAATTACGACGAGGATTTTATTTCTTCATTTGAGGCGGATAATTTATTCGGGGTTCAATTTCATCCTGAATTAAGTCAGTCTAATGGATTAAAATTATTAGAAAACTTCTTATTTAAAATTTAAGGTTTGCTGAGAAAAAGATTAATATTCACCCTTCTTTATGCTGATGGATATTTTTGGTTGAGTCGAAACTTCCGTCTTCAAAAAGTAGGTACAATAGACTGGTTAAAACACAATTATGGGTTTGAAACTGTTTCGGCCTACATTGATGAATTAATTGTTTTAAATGTAGGTAGAAACGGTAAAGATATTGATGATTTCTCCAATGTTATTAGCGATTTAGTTCAGAATGTATTTATTCCCGTGGCAGCGGGAGGTGGTATCACCTCATTAAGTGACGCTCAAAAATTATTCGACTCGGGTGCAGACAAGCTCGTAATGAACACCATATTTTTTGAGAATGAAAATGTAGTGAAAGATATTATTGCTAAATATGGTTCTCAAAGTATAGTGGCTTCTGTAGATTATCGAATAGATAGAAACGAGGTCAAGCCATTCAATAATAATGGCATGGTCGAAGTTCCAATGTCGTTGGATAGATATGTGAATTATTTACAAAAATCAGGTGTCGGTGAAATATATCTCAATTCGATTGATAGAGACGGAACTGGTTTCGGTATGGATCTTGACGTTCACAAAGCGATGGATAAACGGACTATCCCAATGATTTTGGCGGGAGGTGCAGGAAATGAGTCACATCTTGAAGCGGTTTTAAATAACTCAAACTATAACGCTGTTGCAACAGCAAATCTATTCAATTTTGTTGGTGATGGATTGCCTTTAGCTCGTAAGTATTTGGAGGACAGGGGTTCTAACATTTCACCTTGGTATAGTTTAAAGAACAGTTAAGTCAAAAGAAATATGACAATAATTAAGAGATTAAAGCAAGACCGTATTGGATTTGATACTCCTTTTTTTTGGCTCGTAAAGTATCGATTCGCATGGTTTCAAAAATATTTGAGGGGTAAATTTTTACAGTGTGATAGTAGTTTAGATATCCGCTATGGAAGTATCGTCGTAGGCCCTTCACGAGTATCAATAGGCCGAAATTTTATTTTAAGACCATTTGTTCAGATTTATGCGGAATCAGAGGACATGTACCCATCTGTTATAATCGGTGATGACGTAATGTTTGCACCGGGCGTTGAGTTACAAGTAAATAATCATGTTTTTAATGACCCTTCGATACCGATATCTTCTCAGGGATATGTTGAGAAAGGGCCAATTATTATTAAAGACGGGGCGTGGCTAGGCTCAAAGGTGATTGTTTTATCAGGTGTAACTATCGGTAAAAACGCGGTTGTAGCTGCAGGTGCAGTTGTTACCACGGATGTTCCGGATTACGGGGTTTATGGAGGGGTCCCTGCCAAAATGATAAAGAAACGATGAAAAAGAACATATGTTTTATAGCAAATTATTCCTTAACAGGACTTTATAAGACCATAGGAGAAAAGCTTGACGTGAATATATTTTGGATCACTGTTAATGAAACAATTAGAGATGAGTATTTGTCAGATGTTGAAGAAGACCATATTCTACTCTTGCGATATGTGAATAAAATTAACTCCGAGAAGGAAGCGGAGGGAGATGGTTCGGATTTGAACCTTAGATTAAATGAGATAGCCTTAGGGGATAGAAGATTGCGATTAAACTTAGAGCGAGGAATTAATTATTTGAGTTCAAGTTCCAAAATCATCAAAACGTTTCTTAAGAAAAATAAGATTGACTACGTTTTTGGTGAGGTAACATGGGCACACGAAATATTGATACACCGTATTCAAACACAAGTGTTAGAAAAGTTTTATTATATACCTCACGACGTAAGATTGCCAGAGAATAAGTTTTGCTTTTTTACCGACGAGTTTTGGTCAATACCATATGAAAGAAAAAACAGGAAGCAAATACCGCAAGTAAACTTCGAGAGTGTCTTGAAAACAGACAATCATAAACTAGCAACAGCTAGACATATTGCAAATAAAAAATCGGTAACATACAAATTGAATTATTTAATTAAGTTGATTTTACCAGTTAACGATCCGTTAGACCCCACATTTAAGGGACTGAGTCGGCGTGAAAAAATCCGAAAAAATTGGACCAAACCTTTGAGTCGTTTAGAGTATAAATTAATGACGCGATTGGTAGATGTGACGGAATTCAAAGATTCTTTTAAAGTAGGTGTGCCTCTTCATCTTCAACCAGAGGCAAGTATCGACAACATGGCTAGGTACTACGAGAATCAATATTTGAACATACTTAACATATGGAGAACGTTACCTAATAATGTTGTCTTATTCATTAAAGAGCATAGCGTGGCAAAAGGTAGTCGAAAGCCGTTTTTTTATAGACGTCTGCAGTCTTTAAGAAATGTATGTTTTGTATCTGATGAGCTCTCGGGTGAAAGCTTTATGAATTCTATGGATGTAATTTATACGCTCACGGGTACAATGGGATTAGAGGCTGCGCTAGCAGGAAAACCAGTAATTACTCACGTTAGAAATCAATATTCCTTCATGCCTAACGTAAAGGTTGTTAGTTTAGATGATATGAGGTCTGCAAGATTCTGGGAAGAGCTTACTAGCTTGAGTGTGAAAGAATCACTTAAATTGTATGAAACATTCGAACAAAATTGTTTTGATGGTGAGATAAATGATCCCACGGTTAGCAGTACTGTGCTATCCGGAGTGAACATTAATAATCTAACACTTGGATTTAAAGATGTTTTGCATTAGCCAACTATGCTGAATAAAATCAGGCTTTCAGTTCCTAAAAACGTAGTTATTAATTCATCGAATTCTGTGCTTTTACTCAGGATTTTCTCGGTTATGGTTACATATTTAATAACCATTCTGCTGACAAATAAAATCGAGATAACGGAGGTAGGAGAATATTATTTTGTTTTGAACATTTTTACGGTACTGCCCGTAATATTGTCTCTAGGGATACCTACTTGGATAGTACGTGAGGTTGGATTGATAGATGATGAGCTGGGTGCTTATCAGTTATATCGAATTGGTTGTATATCTATTCTAGTTATTTTGGCTTTTTTATTTCTCGTGTTAATAGCTCTAAACCTTGTACTTGATAGTCAAATGACTTTCGAATACTCGTTTAAGTGGATTCATTTTTTTGTAATTATATTGGGAACGTTTACGATGTTGAACATTGAGTTTTTGCGTGCTGTAAATGTAATCAGATCATCAGAATTTGGTCGAAATTTAATTAGGCCAATAGTCTTCGTATTGTTGCTTTTAGTTAGCTTTCTTTTATCTGGAAATACGGATGTTATTCGATTGTTGTGTGTTTCAATGATTATTCAAGGCTTACATTCATTTTATTTAATATGGAAATGGAAGGGAAAAAAAATTGCGAAGCGTAAATGGGAGATAGATTTTAAACAAGCACTGAGGCCAATATCTAGTGGAATTCCGTATTTAATAGTTTTCTTGGTTTCTTTTTTCTCAGATAAAGTGTCGATAATTTTTCTAAGTATATTTTCTAATTTTGAGGAGCAGGCTCTATTCACAATTCCGTTGAGGCTAGTAATGCTGACGACTTTTTCAACTTATGCAGTTATAATTACGCGCTCTACAAGTGTAAGTGAAATGTATAATAATGGCGACATTCTTACTTTGAATCGTATTCTACACCGTGATATTAATCGTAGTGTTGTAATTGGCTTGCTCATCATCATACCCATGCTTTGCATACCTGACGTTTTGTTGGGTTTTTTTGGCGAAGAATATACTAGTGCCTCAGAAGTTTTGAGAATCTTGTCATTTGCGTATTTCTTCAATCTTATCTCAGGTGTGGCCCCCATGTACCTTTCTATGACTGGGAAATTACGTGCATTGAACTCTATATTGGTAGTTACAGCTATTCTTCATTTGACCATGCTTTATTTTTGGGTTCCAACCATGGGTGCGATGGGAGCAGCGTATGGAACGTTGTGTTCAATGTTTTTTAGTTGTTTGTGTGGTTTGGGTACGGTTTGGTATTACGATGGAATTCTGCTGATCCCTGGAGGTGAAAAGAGATATGTTTCACGAAAGTCGTTCGAATTTTGAGGATACGCAGTCGCTCAAGTCGTGTTCTTACAAATCATTTAATGATAACTATGTCTTGCACTGGCCTCATGATTCCAGTGGCATCGGGATTTACAGAAGTTGGTGTAGGAATATCAGTTTTTACATTATTGAGTGTCATAGTTTGGGTAAGAGTAGTCCTTTTTAGAAATTTTTGGAAGGTTAGTATAAGTACGTCGAATTTTATTTTACCATTGATAGTATGCTTAACACTGATGATTGTGACAGCTATGAATTCCCGATTAATTTCATTGATTTATGCGTTTTACTGGATTTTTACTGCGTGTTTTGTTGTTTCAATTCTAGATAGAAATAAGGGCTCTGTCAAATTTGTCGTAGAAGCAGTAATCGCAGTAAACTTTTTTGGAAGTGTATTGGTATGGATTACTAATAGATTAAATCTCTCTCTGTTCGAAGATTTTATTGTTCATGACGGTAAGGGGTTGTTAGGTTATAGATTAATGGGCTTCACGACCGAGCCGTCACATGCAGCGTTTTCGAGTTGTTTGTGTTTCATGCTTCTGGCAATTTTACGTGGTAAAGACAAACTCCTTTTACGTCATTATATATATCTATTTGGTGGTGTATTTTTATTCGGCAGCGAATTTGGTTTCATCTTCTTAATCTTATTTGCGAGATTATTTTATCATCAATTATTGAGACACGCAAAATTTGGTTTTTTGCTAGCTTCAGTGCTATTGGTATTACTAAGCTTGAGTTTAGGTGAGCTCTTGGTTAGAGGTTCAAGCTTGTTTCTTCTGCAAGACAACCTTGCTAATTCAGCTGTAGATGGAAGCGCTATGGTGAGGATCATGCCCTTGATAAATTATTTTAGCCAAGTGCCAGATTTTTCTGTGTTCTCAATTTTGTTTGGGCATGGTGCTGGAAACGCTGTGTTTTTTGTAAGAGGCTTCTTTGAAACAACAGGAGCGGCTCAGTTGGGAGGTACATTTTATAACTACGGATTAATTGGCACTTTCGCGTTTTTAATACATTTAATTTACTGCATACCGAATAATTATAAACTTGAACTAATAATTTTGTCAGTAGCTTTATTATTTAATATGACTGTAAGTACACAAATGTATTGGTTTCTTTTAACTATGATGTTCATAACAAAATCCATCTATAATGAGAGAATTTACTAAGAGTTTAATTATTAGAATTAAGGGTGAAAATTATTCTATTGACCAATCAATACCTACAAGTTATTTGGTTCGGCTCGGTTTAAAACGTCTGTTTATGGCATTTAGAGGATTCGTAAAGTTTAGACAAATAGTATTCGTTGAAGAGAGAGTTCGAATTTATGGTCAAAAGTTTATCTCGATTGGTAAAGGTTCGACCTTGGGAAGTTATTCGAAGTTGTATGGATTGAGCGCTAAGGGGATAAGGATTGGTAAGAACGTAAATATAGGAGCCAATAGTGTTTTAAAGTGCACCGGAACGCTCGAACAGATTGGTGAAGGTATAACCATTGAGAGAAACGTGGGTTTAGGGCATAATTGTTATTTAGGTGGTCATGGTGGCATAAGAATAAAGCAGAATACAATAGTCGGCGAGAATTTCACGGTCCATTCCGATAATCACATTTACACCGAAAGTAAAAAATTGATTAGGCATCAAGGAACGGTAAAGCTGCCAGTTGAGATTGGTGCGAATTGTTGGATTGGAAGTAATGTAACATTACTTGGCGGTGTAAACGTGGGTTCAAATTGCGTTATTGGTGCGGGCTCCGTGGTGACAAAGTCCTTTCCTAACGGTTCTATACTTTATGGTGTTCCTGCAAAAGCTAAAAATAATCACTAACAGTCTTCAATTATTGTGACGAATACTATTCTTACTCAGACTCAATTTCTAATGTGTTTTTAATGGATATGGACAATCTTATTTTTATTTACGGTTCAAGTCGGAGTGGAACAACACTGTTATCAAAAACCTTGGGTCTGCACTCTTCAATACATCAGTTTGAAGAGTTGCATTACTTTGACCTATTAAGGAGGGAGCAAGTTCCTAATGAGGATATTGCTCAAAATCTCATTAAAAGATTGATTGCAATAGAGTTTTTTGAGGGATTTTTTGAGGACGTTGATTATGTCAAAGTTGATGTAGAATTTAAACGCTTTGCAGCAAGTTTACCAACAACTTGGCATAATTTATCGTACGATGATTTATTCAAGTTGTTTATTACATGGACAATAAATAACAAAGGTAAAACTGTTGGAGTGGAACAGACAGGTTTAAATTTGCTCTACGATGTACAAGTACGAAATGTATTTAGACATAGAAAAGCGGTTGGAATTGTCAGAAGTCCTTATGCGGTTTTAAGTAGTCAAAAAAATCGCTGGAAAATTGGAAGGAACGGTAAACGAAAAATTCCGAGAATTGAGTTATTCAAGGTGTTTTTGAAATATAATCCTTGGCTAATGGCGCGTTTGTGGGTTGTCTACAATCGTGAGCTATTAAACCATGATAGTAAAAATAATTTTTTACTTAGGTATGAAGATCTTGTATCCAATCCTGAGAAGTCATTAAGGGATTTAATGAGTTTTCTTGATTTAACCTTTGAAAAGAGTCAGTTAGAAGTAACTAATAGTGGATCTTCTGTAGAGTTGGAATCTAATGTCAAAGGATTTGATCAAAAAAGAATAGCTGTCAAAAATGAGTTGAATATGGCTGAAAAACTTATAGTAAATATTTTCTGTGGGAATATTATGAGAGAACTAGGTTATGACGTTCATAGAATTTCAGCTTTGAAAGCTTTTCCTGTCGCGGCCCTCTATTTTTTAATTCTAGTTATTCAACTCCCACTTATTACGTTATTTAATTTCAATAATTTAAGAGACTTGATCAGAAAAACTTTTAAGAATTGAATTATTATATGAACATTGACTAGGATAGTGAATGCATACTTGGAACCTACCTCACTCAAAGAGGTATAATTTGTCAGAAATAAGAGATAAAATTATAATATGAAAAAGATAGCAGTTGTTGGCAGTAATGGTTTACCTGCAAATTACGGTGGTTGGGAAACTCTCACGGAATACTTGGTTGAATACTTAGCGTCCAGATTCATGTTCACGGTTTTTTGTAGTACTTATAGTCACGCCGATCAAATAGACAAGTATAAAGGGGCAAAGCTAGAATATTTGAGGTTAAGGGCGAACGGTGTACAAAGCATATTATACGACATTGTATCAATGTGGAAGGCGAGAAACACTCATGATATAATTCTAGTTCTTGGTGTTTCAGGAGGGTTGTTTCTGCCATTTATTAAGCCATTTTCATCGGCCAAATTCATAGTAAACATTGATGGTTTAGAATGGAAAAGGGCTAAGTGGAATAGATTTATTAAATTTTATTTAAAGTTGTCCGAGCGTGTTGCTGTTAAAAGTGCGGATCGAATAATCGGTGATAATGAGATTATAAGGCAATATATTAGCACGAGATACAAAAGAGATTCGTTTTATTTGTCTTACGGCGGCGATCATGTCTCTGCGAGTAATATAGACCCAGGTGCTTTGACAGCTTATGTCAATTCGACTGAAAAATTTGCATTTAAAGTTTGTCGTATTGAGCCAGAGAATAATGTGGAAATGATTTTGGAGGCCTATATCAACTCCGAACGAAGGTTTAAGCTTATAATTGTGGGCAATTGGGCAAATAGTAGATATGGTCTTGAATTGAGACAAAAATATGATGATTTTCGAAATGTGATTCTGCTTGACCCTATATATGACCTTAAGAAATTAGACGCTTTTCGTTCAAGAGCGTTAGTTTATCTTCATGGACATTCTGCAGGTGGAACGAATCCTTCGCTTGTCGAGGCGATGAATTTATCTCTTCCGATATTCGCGTTTCGTTGTGATTTTAATATCGAAACAACCAAAAATGGTTGTGATTACTTTAGGAACAGTGCGGAATTAGATGTTTTGTTTGATAGAATAGAGGGTGACAATGAGTGGCTGGTTAAAAACGGAAAAAAAATGGAAGAAATAGCCGAAGAATTTTATAGGTGGAAAATAATTGCGTTTGGATATAAATCATTGTTCGAGTTAGAATGATAATATTGTCTTAGGTATATCGGAAACATGAATAAAACGCTTTTCATCACCGGCGGCGCCGGATTTATTGGATCGCACGTCGTGCGCTTGTTCGTAAATAAGTACCCGAACTACAAGATCGTAAATGTGGATGCATTGACCTACGCGGGTAATTTAGAGAACCTTAGTGATGTGGATGAACTGCCCAACTACTGCTTTGAAAAAGTAGATATCGTGGATGCCGCAGCCGTTGATGCTTTGTTTGATAAATACCAGCCAGAAGGCGTTATTCATTTAGCCGCGGAAAGCCATGTGGACCGTTCGATTGAAGACCCACTGGCCTTCGTTCGCACGAACATCTTAGGTACCGTGAATCTGCTGAACAGCTTCAAACGTGTTCATACAGATTTCGAAGGGAAGCGCTTTTACCACATTTCTACCGATGAAGTGTACGGTACATTGGGAAAAGAAGGCTTATTTGAAGAGACCACGGCCTACGACCCAAACAGCCCATACAGTGCGTCGAAAGCATCTTCCGACCACTTCGTCCGTGCGTATGGCGAGACGTACGGTATCCCTTATGTGGTGACCAACTGTTCGAACAACTACGGCCAGAACCAATTCCCTGAAAAACTCATCCCACTCTTCATCAACAATATCGTAGAAAAAAAACCATTACCTGTGTATGGCGATGGCCAGTACACCCGCGATTGGTTGTACGTTGTGGATCATGCGCGTGCCATTGATCTCGTGTACCACGAAGGTGAGAACGGCGAAACCTACAACATTGGTGGGTTTAATGAATGGACCAATCTTGATCTAATCAAGGTGTTGTGCACGCAGATGGACGAGAAATTGGGCCGCGACAAAGGCAGCAGCGAAAAGCTCATTACCTACGTGAAAGACCGTCCGGGACACGACCGCAGGTATGCTATAGATGCGACTAAGATCAACAAAGAATTGGGCTGGGCGCCAAGCGTGACTTTTGAAGAAGGGCTGTCCATCACGATCGATTGGTATTTGAGCAATGCCGAGTGGCTGAAAAATGTTAATTCAGGGGCATATAAAGTCGCAGACAACCAGTATTTAGCTAACTAAAGACACAATTAAACTTAGAATAATGATAGACTTTAAGATTTTATTCGACAACAAATTTGAATTAAGAGAAAAATATCTAGCCGCTAAACCTTTCCCTCATTTAGTTCTGTCAGGTATTTGCGATGAAGACAAATTACATAATTTAACCAGTCAAATTCCCGAATTGGATAATAAAAGTCGAGATTATATGTTTGCTAACAATAAATTCGAGAAGAGTCAATATTATGAATTAGGAGAGCTTTTTCTCGAGTTGTATAATGATTTACGCAGTGAAAAAATGAATGAGTTTTTAAGTTTCCTATCCGGTAAGAATACATTCGTAGATACCAAAAACTATGGAGGTGGTTTGCATCAAGGAAAAACAAATAGTTTTCTGGATATGCACTTGGATTATAATTATCATCCAATGCACAATAATTGGTGGCGCGAAATGAATTTATTATTGTATCTAAATAAAGACTGGAAGGAAGAGTACGGGGGTCAATTAAAGTTAATGGATTTAAGAACAGATGAAACTGCTACATTAGATGTGGGCTTTAATACATTAATAATACAGCAATGTGAGGATTATACTCTGCATGGGTATGACGTTACTAATTTTCCTAATGGTGTTTTTCGAACATCAATAGCCACCTACGCCTTTACTGAACATCGTAGACAAATTCATTCCCCAAGGACAACAGATTGGTTTCCGGATAATGAAGGTGATGGACTATATAAAAAATGGTTAGGTAGAAATATGCATAAGCTTGTTAGACTTAAGACTTCTATATTAGGAAGTGGTACATCAAAAAACAAATGATACTAAATCATAAAGTAGTATTGACCGATGCGTTTATATTCTCTGTTAAAATCCTAGAGGATAAACGGGGATATTTTTTTGAATCATATAACCAACGTGATTTCGAGTTATTAGTCGGAAAAAGAGTGAATTTCATTCAAGATAATCAAAGCATTTCCTCTCGAGGGACACTTCGGGGTTTGCATTTTCAGAGTGGGAATTCTGCACAATCCAAATTAGTAAGAGTTATTAAGGGTTCTGCTTATGACGTAGCAGTCGATTTAAGGCCGAATTCTCCTACATTTAAACAATGGCACGGAGTCGAACTATCCGAAAACAACAATCTTCAGTTTTTCATACCGAGAGGTTTTGCACATGCATTTGTAGCACTAGAAGACAGCACCATTTTTCAATACAAAGTGGACAACTACTATTCAAGTGTCGATGATGCTGGTGTTATTTGGAATGATGAAGAGCTTGGTATAACATGGCCAGAACTAAAGCTACAATTGTCTGAAAAGGACAAAAATCTACCGAAACTAAACCAATTAAACATAAATACTATTTCCTAAAACTATGAAAGGAATTATCCTCGCTGGAGGCTCTGGCACCAGGTTACACCCATTGACATTGGCAGTGAGTAAGCAATTAATGCCTGTATATGACAAGCCAATGATCTATTATCCGTTAAGCACTCTAATGCAGGCGGGTATCCGTGAGATTATGATTATATCTACGCCACATGATACGCCATTGTTTCAAAAACTGTTGGGCGATGGTTCGAGATTGGGTTGTGATTTTACCTACACCATTCAATCAAACCCAGAGGGGCTGGCGCAGGCATTCATTCTAGGTGAGCAGTTTATAGGAGATGACAGCGTTGCACTTATTTTAGGAGACAATATCTTCTACGGTTCCTCCATGGCGCGCGTACTTAAAGAGCGTAAAGACCCTAATGGTGGCGTAGTATTTGCTTACCGCGTGAGCGATCCAGAGCGATACGGCGTGGTTGAGTTTGACGACAACTTGAAGGTACGTTCTATAGAAGAGAAGCCGGCAGAGCCGAAAAGCGATTATGCAGTACCGGGATTGTATTTCTATGACAATAGAGTGGTGAATATTGCTAAGAATTTGGAGCCGTCCCCACGGGGAGAACTTGAGATCACTGACGTCAACAAAAAGTATCTAGAAAATGGTGAACTTGAAGTAATTGTTTTGGACCGTGGAACGGCGTGGTTAGATACTGGTACTTTTGCTAGTCTTCAACAGGCCGGCCAATTCGTTCAGGTTATCGAGGAACGTCAAGGCCTGAAAGTGGGTTGTATCGAAGAGATTGCCTATGAGAGAGGTTTCATTGATGCGGATCAGCTTAAACAAATTGCTGAGTCACTCGTCAAAAGCGGCTATGGGATGTATCTTAAAAAAAGATGTCAGTAGAACTTCCTGAAAATCGTACAAGCCATTAAATTAATCTTGTTATGAGTAAGAGTAGATTCGCAGAAAGCTAAATTATCATAAAGATCATGACCAACGAGAGCCGCTAGTCAGTAGAAGACTTGTATAGAGAACTAGGTTTACTACGCCCCTGCGAAATTTTATAAATGGCGTAAAACTATTCTAGCAAAGAAGCTAGCCAATAAAAAGAATCATAACAGAGGTGTGATTACAAGTTCATTTTGATTTACATGCTACAAAATGCGCAGTTTACTTTACCTAATTTTGCCTATTAAGATTACATATACCTAAAGCGAAATAACAAGAAAGATTTAAAATAATAGAATGAGTTCGATCAAAATTTTAGTAGACGGTCATGTTATATCCGGTTATGGACAAGGAATAAAAACGTACATTATTGGCTTGTACAATGAGTTAAGCTATAGACCTAATGTCCGAATTATTATGGCAGTTGAAGATATAGATTTGGCAAGATCAATTTTCGCAAAAAATATTGAATTAGTACCCTTAAAAAAGCGCAATAAATGGGTGCGATTATTGTGGGAATTGCCAAAAATATCTTATCAATATAAACCAGATTACGTTCATTTTCAATATGTGCTTTCCCCATTAGTGAAAGGTAAAAAAATCGTGACGGTTCATGATATTTTGTGTATTTCTTTCTGGCGAGATTTTCCATTGCGGTTAGTTTTAATAAGGAGTGTTTCCTTCTTCCTCTCTGCGCGATTGGCTGATACTTTAATCACGGATTCAGAATATAGTAAAGGTGAAATTGCTAGATGGTTTAGAATTGATAGAGCGGATATTTATAATATTCCGTTAGGAGTTAATTTTAATAAGTCTGAGGTTACAAATGGTCTAGAAAACCAGCGAAGAAACGTTCCATATATTCTCTACGTTAGTCGAATCGAGCGCCGTAAAAATCACCATTTATTAATAGAAGCATATTTTCGCAGCGAAATTCATAAAGAAATGAATCTTGTATTTGTAGGTAAAGAGGCTTTAAAATATCCGCAACTAGAAAAGAGTATGGAAACTTTAAATAATGCTGATAGGTCTAAAATTAGCTTTATGAGTGATGTTTCAAATGAAGATCTCATATCACTCTACAGTAACGCTGAGCTATTTGTTTTTCCCTCATTGAGCGAAGGATTTGGAATACCGCCATTGGAAGCGGCTAGTTTTGCTATACCGGTTATTTGCAGTAATTCTACGAGTTTGAGTGAGTATACATTTTTTGGAGATGACCACATAAATACTTCTGCTCAAGAGCAATTGATCGAGCGATTGAATTTATTTAGTGAGACAAGGAGTGTTTCTTATGACTTGAGCGAGGTACAAGAAGTTGTTTCAAAAAAATATAGTTGGGAGTCGCATGTGGACAAATTTTTAAGTATTCTGAAAAGTTAGTCGCATCCGCAAAAAAAATATGAGATTTGCCTTTGGGTTGTATCTTAAATACGTCTAAATCAAATCGTAATTGCTACAGTATCTTATCAGGATTCCGATCTCTTACCTTAAGACTCTTTAACGTGTGGTTAGTAAACGCCAAAAGCAAAAACCATAGTAAAGAGTTCACTTTCCTTCTTAGTCAAATTGCAGATGCCCAGATTTTTTGATACAATAGAAATGACTTATTATGCGGTCTTTCATTGTTATGTAGAACCAAGCCCAGGCGCTAAATGGGGCGTGGGTGTGTAGACTTCGCTAAAACCTCCTCCCGGTAAATTTTGTTTCCACATTTTATAAACCAGTTGTGATATGGGCTTACAGAGTTTAAAATTCAGTTTGATACCTACTTTCCTCTGCTCACGCTCCACGGGAATTTTAGATTCACTCTGTGCCGTGGCCTACGCGTATTATGTTAGGTATTTAGGTATACCCGTCATGCTAAGGACTTGTCTAGCTCTCGTGTAACGTATTTGCTATTAACTCTGATGTCTATGTTTAGTATTAGGTTCAGAAGTAACGATTGAAGTCATAGACCACATTGAAGCGCCTGAATTGCAAGCCATAACCAACCAGATGATGCATGAAGCACATGCTCCAAGTCTTGTTCGATTAGATTGGCTGAACTAGACCAGCTCCCGATTTTCAGCAAGCTTATTAGTGTTATTTCCATCACATTCTTTCGAACGGCGTATTGAAGCGTAAGCTCCGCAATAATTTTCTTGCGATAGCTTACTCTCAATCTTCGAGCAACTTTAATTGGCTCACTTCTATGCTGGAGTACCGTGCTCTTCCATTGGGACATAATGCTATGACTTACACTTGTTAACCGACATGGATGTGCTGGCTTCTCAGCTTGTTTATTCTGGTCTAAATATGGGGTGAGCTGATACGTTTTCGGCTTTAGACGATTCTCAACCTTGCTTTTTTCATCATAATAGCAATTAATTTTTTTAGATCAGTCTGTGGTTGCCAGCCGAGTTTATTTTGTGCTTTCGAATAGTCACCAATCAATAAATCTACCTCCGTTGGTCTATAAAAGTCAGGATTTATTTTCACAAGAATATTTTGAGTGGCACTACAGATTCCAATCTCATCAATACCATTACCTTTCCAAATTATATTTCTCCCAATGGAGTTGAATGCTTTTTCCACGAAAGAACGGACAGATTCAGTTTTGTTAGTCGCTAAAACGTAGTCATCCGCTTTATCTTGTTGAAGCATTAGGTACATGCCTTCTACATAATCTTTTGCATAACCCCAATCTCTTTTTGAATCTAGATTTCCAAGCTCAATAAAATCTTGTTTACCACATTCGATGCGTACTACGCTTTCTATTATTTTCTGAGTAACGAATTCGCTTCCTCGATACTCAGATTCATGATTAAATAATATTCCTGAACACGCGAAAAGATTGTATGATTCGCGGTAATTTATTACCATCCAATGGGCAAATAATTTTGCTACTCCGTAAGGACTTCGTGGATAAAACGGTGTTGTTTCGTTCTGAGGTGTACATTGAACTTTACCAAACATTTCAGAGGTACTTGCTTGGTAAAATTTCGTATTTGGTGAATAATGTTTTAATGCATCAAGGATTTTTAAAACTCCCATCGCGTCAACTTCTGACGTCATAATAGGCAAATCAAAGCTAGCCTTGACAAAACTTTGCGCTGCTAAATTATAAAATTCGTCGGGCTGGTATTTCTTGATCAATTCTACTATATTACTGTGCTCTAGAAGATCGAAATACACAAAGTTTATCTTTTCTACGATACCTAAGTCGGCTAATCTCCAATAGTGGGAGTCTACCCTTCGCCTGTCAGCCCCGATAACATAGTAGCCTTTTTCGAGTAATAACTGAGCTAAGAATGCTCCATCTTGTCCTGCAATGCCTGTAATAACTGCTGTTTTCATCAATTTGTTTTTATAGTTTGGTTAAGTTGTGTTGTGATTTTTCGGACGAATTCAAGTAGACACATCATTGATATGAGTACGTTTTCTCGTAATTTTTTTTCAATATTACGCTACTCTTATTTAATTCATTATTTAACCATCCCTGCAGCTACCGTCTCATTCGTAGCCTCATCCACTAGAATCAAAGATCCAGTAACACGGTTTTGATTGTATTCATCCGCGAAGATGGGCTTGGTAGAGCGAATCTTTACGCGGGCGATATCATTCATCTTAATGTCCTTATCCTCTTCCAGTCTGTGGAGCGTATTGATGTCCATCTTGTACTGAATCTCAGTAATCATAGCGCGGGCTTCAGATGTGGTTTGTTTGAGTACATATTTTGCTCTGGGACGCGGTGGCGTGGCATTCAACCAGCACAGCATCACATCTAAGTCTTGCTGTCCCTCAGGGCAGTTCTCGCTGCGTACAAGCATATCACCTCTACTAATGTCGATGTCATCTTCTAGAGTAATGGTAACAGACATAGGAGGGAAGGCCTCTTCCAGTTCTCCGGTTAAGGAGTGAATACCTGAAATTATACTTTCTAACCCTGAAGGGAGTGCCATTACTTTATCACCTTTCTTAAAGATGCCTCCGGCGACACGTCCGGCATATCCTCTGAAATCATGGTATTTGTCTGTGTGGGGACGAATGACTGTTTGTACAGGGAAGCGGCAATCGCGCAGGTTGTAGTCTGCGGAGATGTGCACCGTTTCAAGGTTGTGAATGAGGGTGCCGCCTTCGTACCAACTCATATTTTCTGAGCGGGTAACTACGTTGTCGCCGTGGAGTGCGGACATGGGGATGAATCGGACATCCTGGACGTCGAGCTTGGCGGCAAAGTCTGTGTATTCTTTGACCACTCTGTCATAAGCCTCCTGACTGTAGTCTACCAGATCCATTTTATTGATGCACACAAAAACGTGCGGGATCTGCAAGAGGGATGCAATGAAGGTGTGGCGTTTGGTCTGCTCAATTACCCCTTTGCGGACATCAATTAGTATGAGCGCAAGGTTGGCGGTTGACGCACCAGTAACCATGTTGCGCGTGTACTGCACGTGTCCAGGCGTATCTGCGATGATGAACTTACGCTTAGGTGTGGCAAAATAGCGGTAGGCGACATCAATGGTAATACCCTGCTCGCGTTCGTCTTTAAGACCGTCTGTGAAGAGGCTGAGGTCGACGTGGTCCAGTCCTTTTTTTGCAGAGGTTTGTTCAATCTGGGCGACTTGGTCCTCGAAGATGCTTTTACTGTCGTAAAGGAGTCGGCCGATTAAGGTTGATTTCCCATCATCCACACTACCGGCAGTAGTGAAGCGAAGGAGTTCCATATTAAGGTAGGAATTGGTATCGAAGTTGTTTTCCATCTTGGTTTCTTGTGCTTTGATGGTTAGAAGTAGCCTTGACGCTTGCGGTCTTCCATAGCGCTTTCACTGCGTTTGTCGTCCTCGCGGTTGCCGCGTTCTGTTTGTCGTGAAGACGCGACTTCTTGAACTATTTTTTCGAGGGTATCCGCATCGCTTTCCTGGCCACCGGTAATGGTGATGTCCCCAAGGGTACGGAAGCGGACCATTTTCATTTGTGGTTCGTCGCCCTCACGCAGCGTAATAAACTCACTGACGGGCAGCCAGGAGCCGTGACGCCAAATCACATTGCGCTCTTTTGCAAAGTAGAGCTCAGGAATGGCGATTTTTTCTTGGAGGATGTATTGCCACACGTCCATTTCTGTCCAGTTGGATATGGGGAATACGCGGAAGTTTTCCCCCATACGTTTCTTACCGTTGAACAGATTCCAGAGCTCTGGACGTTGGTTTTTAGGGTCCCACTGACCAAAGTCGTCGCGGTGGGAGAAGAAGCGTTCTTTAGCACGTGATTTCTCTTCATCACGACGGGCACCGCCTATACACGCATCAAAATTATTACGCTCGATGGTATCGAGCAGGGTAGTGGTTTGAAGGGCGTTTCTAGATGCGTTGATTCCCGTCTCTTCAGCTACAGCGCCTTCATCGATGGATTCTTGGACCGACCCAACAACCAGTTGGACTCCAAGGTTTTTGATGAGCTGGTTTCTAAAGGCCATCGTCTCCGGGAAGTTGTGACCTGTATCGATGTGCACAAACGGAAATGGAATCTTAGCAGGCCAGAAGGCTTTGCGGGCTAAATGCGCCACAACGATGCTGTCTTTACCGCCAGAGAAAAGAATGGCTGGGTTGTCAAACTGGGCATAGACTTCGCGAATCACATAGATTGCTTCTGCCTCTAGTTCCTGTAAATGGGTTAAGGAATAGTTACTCATTATCGAGTGCTATTTTGGTAGTTATATAGTTTACGACCCTAGCGGTCGCTTCTTCAATACTTAGTTGGTGCGTAGGCACATCCAGCTCCGGATTCGATGGTGCTTCAAAAGGAGCACTAATGCCAGTGAAATTACTAATCTCTCCAGCTCTTGCTTTCGCATACAAGCCTTTTACATCACGCTGCTCACAGACTTCAAGCGGCGTGCTGATGAAAACTTCTGAGAAGGCGCCTTGCGCACATGCTCTCACGAAATCACGGTCCTTTTGGTACGGGCTTACAAAGGCGCTTAAAACTACAAGACCAGCATCTTTCATGAGCGCACTTACGTATGCAATGCGGCGAATGTTTTCTTCACGACTTTCAGCGCTAAAGTTAAGGTCACTATTGAGTCCGGTACGGACGTTATCACCGTCTAGAATGAACGTACGGATGCCTTGCTGGTGCAATTCACGTTCCACTGCAGAGGCTACTGTACTCTTTCCACTTCCACTCAAACCAGTGAACCACAGAACATGCCCTTTATGGCCGTTTTGACGCTCACGATCTGTTGCAGAAATCGCGTGTTGGTGTGGAATAATGTGGAGTTTTTCAGCCACAATGCCTTGGAGTTGATTGGTTAGATGCGCAAGGTCCGATTTCCGTGGATTAATTCCTAATTGTACTTACAATAAAACCCACAGTGCTGCTGCACTATATACCGCCAATACAGGCAACCCTAATTTCAAGAAATCTTGATTGGTATAATTGCCAGGGCTCATGACCATGAGGTGGGTTTGGTAGCTGGACGGCGTAAGGAAACTTCCGCTAGCGCCAAAGGCTACTGGAAGAAAAACTTCAAGGTGACCCAACTGGTAGTGTTGCATCATTGCAGCGGCAATGGGGAATGCGATAGCGACGGAAGAGACGTTGGTCATAAAATTGGTCAACAGCAGTGTCAATAAAAACAATAATATGATACCTGCAGAGGAGTCCGGGGGCAGGGTGATTTGTTCCAAAAAGAAGTGTGCATGCCCGCCTTCCACAACGGCGCTGCCAAAGGCGACGGAGAGTATGAGCAGGGCATAGAGCTCTAAGTTGAATTCGCGCTTCAGTTTTTCTGCGTGGGTAATGCCGCAGGCGATTCCTAAAAGAAGCATGAGTCCTACGGAAAGCAGTAACGACCATTGGAGTAAGACTGCGCCACCAACAACTAGTAGCAGTCCAGGAAGGAAGTATTGTTCACGTCCTTTTGCAGATACGCTGGTCCGCTTGTATTGGTTGATGGTGATTAAAGAAGTTTCACTTTCGTTACGAGCGGCGAAATTAATTCCAGCAGAAAGCAGTAAAAGATCACCGGCTTGCAATGCGATGCGGCCTATTTTACCTTGTATTGGTTGTCCTTCACGCTGTACTCCTACAATCACAGCGTCGTAACGTGCTCGGAAATTGGTTTGTTTTAGGGGCTGTCCTATGAGGTCGCTGTTGTTGGGAACAAGCACTTCAAAGAGATCGTGTCGTGCATCTACCTTGAATTTTTCCTCAACGGTTTTCAAACCATTTGGAAAAAGATCAAGCAGCGCATTGACTTCATCCAGTGCACCAGTGAAAAACAAGGTATCATTGGCTTGCAACCGTTCTTTGGGCGTGACCGGCGATATGAAATTTCCGTCTCTAAAGATTTCCGCAAGAAAGATCTCGTTCAGGTTTCTTAGTCCGGCAGACTTGACCGTTTTACCATCCATACTCCCGCCGGGAATCACCTTAAGCTCCGTGGTGTATTGGCGACTGGTTGGGGCTGCAGCTGAAGCAGCATCTTCCGTTTTATTTAGAACAAATGGGGCGAGAAGCAGTGTAGTCAAGAGTACTGCTCCAGTAACAGCAAGACCCGGAAGGAGAAAATCCCAAAAGGCAAACCCTTGAATCCCATTTTCAATCATAAGACCGTTTAGAACCAGGTTGGTGGAGGTGCCTATCAGCGTGATGGTTCCACCAGCGACAGCGGCGAAGGAGAGGGGCATTAAAAATCGGCCCACATTCCAGCCCTTTTCTTGTGCTTTTGACTTTAGGAGCGGAATAAGCAGTGCGACTACCGGGGTATTATTGATAAAGCCGCTAAGTGTCGCGGTGATCAGGGAGCTCTTGATAAGAACACTTTTGGGGCTGTTACCTAAAAGATCAATGATGCGGTGAAAAGGGAGGGTCTTTTTTAGAACACCCGTAAGCGAAATAAGCGCCATCACCGTAACGATGGATGGATTCACTGCTGTGGCGTAGATGTGCTTGATGCCCATAAAGCCAAAAAGAATCAAGGTCATCACTACTGTGACAAAGACATACATCGCCTTAAACCGGCCCCAGAGGAGGCCGACAATTAGGCATAGAAAACCACACAGATATACGTAATGGTTGATATCTTCGCTAAACACTACATTCACCGTGTGAAAGTAGTAAACTCAAACCAATAATGACATGAGGATTTTACTTACTGGGGGTAAGGGATATTTAGCGTCTTATCTCAACTCTTTTTTACTTCAACATGGGCACTCCGTATTAAACGTATCAAGAAGTACTGAAATTACCTTAGAAGAAGTTTTGGATACTCCTGAGACATTTGACATTTATATTCATACCGCTGGCCTTTCAAGTGACACGCCTTTTTCCGATGCAGAAGATTATGAGCAGTCCAATTTCGTGTTATCAAGAAAGCTTTTAAAAAGATTCCAACTAGATAAAGAAGCCAAAGGTTTTATTTTCCTTAGCACCCTATACACGAAGTTGGATACAGTCTATACTACCCCTTATGCATTATCTAAGGCTAATGTTGAGCAATTTATTTTTAGCCAAAATGATCGTAGAATAAAAATTGTACGTCCAGCGTTAATATGCTCTCCACCTCTCGCAAGAGGAATATTAGCGCCAATTCAAAAACTTGCCAAATCAGGACTGATTCTAAAATTCCCTCCTAAATACCATATGCAATGGGTTTCAATTGACACCATAAGTCAAAGCATTTTGGAAATTATCTTGAATAAAGAGGGAGCTACAGAGTTTGATCTTATTGATTTTGACGCAGATTTGAATCAGCCTAAATTATGGCTAAATGACTTTATGCCTATTAATAAGGGCCTAACGATTTATTTACCTAATTGGTTGATTCAATCACTATTTAATTCGGGACATTACCTAAAACTACCTTTGAATAAGCACTTTTTAAATAAACTAACGTTGTGATTCGGACAATAGATTTCTTAGCGGCCCTTTTAGGCTTAATAGTGTTGTTTCCATTTATTCTTTTGATAGCAGGAATACTTTTCGTAGAACACCAACGTCCTCTTTTTATTCAGACAAGAATAGGGAAAAACCAAAAGCCATTTCAACTGGTGAAATTTAGATCGATGTCTCCAAAGGCTGCCAACTTGCCTACCCATGAAATTTCAGGCGATGTTATTACAAAAACGGGTAAGTTTATTAGAGCAACGAAGTTAGACGAGCTTCCTCAGCTTTGGAACGTTCTTATAGGAGAAATGAGTCTTGTTGGGCCAAGACCGTGCCTACCCATACAAGAAGAGTTAATTGCCGAACGTGAACAGCGTATGGTATTTTCTTTACGCCCTGGAATTACCGGTCCAGCTCAAGTTCAAAACATTGATATGTCAACACCAAAACTTTTAGCAGAGACAGATCAAGAAATGGTTGGGAAATTATCCCTCTCGTCCTATATCAAGTACGTCTTAATGACAGTGACTGGTAGCGGTCAAGGCGATAAGATTAAGAATTAATCCAATGCCTCAAACTCTGAATTCTGGCTGATATATTCGGGAACAATGGTCTTCACTTTACGAACCATTCCCACAACATCACCATCGATCATGATTTCGGTAAGTAAGTTGAGTTGCTCTTTAATAGCCTTATTTGAGTAAGTCTCAACGGTTGCACGTAAAATTTTGGTATGATGGGTTGGAAGTGTATTCTCTGAGCTTGCCAATAATTCTTCGTATAGCTTTTCCCCTGGGCGCAAGCCGGTAACCTTTATTGAGATGTCTTTATCTAATTCTAATCCGGAGAGGCGAATCATCTTTTTCGCCATATCCATAATTTTCACAGGCTCTCCCATATCGAAGACATAGACTTCTCCACCTTTACCCATTGAGCCCGCTTCTAGAACTAGATTACATGCTTCGGGGATGGTCATGAAATAGCGTGTGATATCTTCGTGAGTAACGGTAATAGGCCCACCCGCTTCAATCTGCTTTCTGAATAACGGAACAACCGAACCATTTGAGCCTAAAACGTTACCGAAGCGCGTTGCGATGAATTTCGTTTTACCTAACTCATTAAGGCTTTGCGTGTAGAGCTCTGCTACCCGCTTCGTTGCGCCCATCACATTCGTTGGATTAACAGCCTTATCGGTACTCACCATAACAAACTTCTCTACGCCATATTCTATGGATAGATCGGCAACGATACGTGTGCCAAACACATTCACGAAAATCCCTTCATAAGGAGCCTTCTCGATAATAGGTACATGTTTATAGGCGGCAGCATGGAAAACCAATTGAGGCTTATAGGTATCGAATAAAACATTCATTCGATACCTGTCTTTAACATTGGCAACCTCGCAGATTGGCTTTATTGTCTTGCGTGATTTGTATTTCTCTATCAACTCCTGTTCGATATCATACAACGGACTCTCTGCATGATCGATAAGTATGAGTTTATCAACATTGTAATAAGATAACTGTCGTGCAATTTCACTACCGATAGAGCCTGCTGCACCAGTCACTAAGATGGATTTCCCTTCAACTGCGCCCAGAATATTTGTATTGTCTAGTTCAATCTTATTTCTCTGAAGTAGATCTTCAATCTTAATCTTGCGAAGCTGATTCGTAGTGATGCTACCATCAACCCACTTTCTGTAGGGAGGAACCACTTTTACTTCTAGACCTAAGGCAATTGCAGCTTCACTGATTTCTGCTTTTCGGGTTGGACTTAGGCCTTGGATTGCAATCACTAACTGGTGGATATTATGTTTTTTCACCCACTCTTCAGTTAAAGCTTGTTTAGGCGAATGAATCTGAATATCCTGAAGTTGTTTACCCCAACGGTTTGCGTTATCGTCAAGAAATCCTAAGACCTTAAACTTTCCATTTTGCTCTTGCTGAAAGGCATTTTTTGTCATTATCCCGCTATCGCCACAGCCGAAAATCAGCAGGTTTATAGCATTGGATTTTGTTTGCGTCCCGGCGAGATAAATACTTTTAGCGACCAATCGTAAGCCTATTAAGGCCAATGTCGTTAAGGCGTAATGGAAAGAAAGAATACTTATTGGGAAGAGTCGCCCTAAACCAAAGAGCATTAATAATGCAGTAACACCAAGCGATAGGGCTAAACCAGTTGTAGAGGCTTTTAAAACATTTTTTACATCATCCAGAGAAGTATGCCGTAAAATCCCCTTATAACTACCCACTAAAATGAACCCTAAACAATACAGCACTAAAACGCCCGTGAATGAATAAATATTTAAAACGCGCTGGGCTGCATCCACAGAAAAATTGAAGCGGATGGCAATACTGAAGATGAGTGTAATGAGGGTTGCGGTTGCATCAAAGAACAACACAGTCCATCTTGAAAGGAACCGGTCTCTGTAGAAGCGGAGTAAGAGCGTAAACATAATTGGTATTGGTTGGTAGAACAAATATACTGAATCCGCTCCATTAGTGAATAACTCTAGGTTTTCAACAGTTTTTAGTTTCAATCGAGACACAAATTCCGTGCCGATGGTTGATGATTGGGGTTTCTGACTATTTTTGGGCAACCAAATCAACCCAATAGCTACATGGATATCTTTGAAACCACTCGAATCAAACTGAGCAATCAAGGGCTGCGTATAGATCGTTACGATCTGAACCGCCCGTGGGGCGGGTTCTTCGTTTTAGACGAAAACCAGGCCCAAGCGTTTGCGGATATCTACTTCGAAGGACTAGATGTGGGCCCCCTGCGCATCGCAGGAAAATTAAGTCCTAAGATTCTCTTAGTAAAGCCAGAGGCTCGTTTGAGCTGGCAATACCACCACCGTCGTGCAGAAACTTGGCGTGTTGTTGAAGGTCCTGTGGGTATTGTGCGCAGTGCTATAGATGACGAAGGAGAATTGGTTTCTTTTGAGGCAGGTGAAACTATTGTCTTGGAAAAAGGCGAGCGCCACCGTTTGATCGGTCTTGAAGGTTGGGGCGTTGTTGCAGAATTCTGGCAGCACACGGATCCAGATCATCCCTCAGATGAGGACGACATCGTTCGTGTTCAGGACGACTATTCTAGAAAATAAGATGAGGGCGCCCAGAGCGGTCTTTTTTAAAGCCTTTTATCTACATTTTCGCGATGGAGGACCCCTTTAAGGTCATAAACCACGCATTGCGGTGAAGTTTGGATGGCCAGTGTAGTAAAAGTTTGGTGCGGCACGGCAAGAAGTATCGCTTGGTACTCTGATAAATCGATCTCCTGGACTAATTCTATACCGTATTCTCTCAAAGCTTGTGCCGGGTTTGCTAAGGGGTCGAACACGTCAACTTCCATACCAAAGCTTTTTAATTCTTGATACACATCCACGACTTTGGAGTTGCGTACATCACCTGTATTTTCCTTGAAGGCCAGACCTAGAATGAGTGCTCTTCCGCCTTTAACGGGCAGGTCTTTTTGATGCAATAACTTCACCACCGAGCTGGCAACATGCAGCCCCATGCTATCATTGATTCTACGGCCCGATAAAATGACCTGAGGGTCGTGACCCACTTCTTGTGCTTTGTGTGCCAAATAATAAGGATCCACACTAATGCAATGCCCCCCGACGAGTCCAGGTTTAAAAGGCAAGAAATTCCATTTGGTACCGGCAGCTGCCAGCACATCACCAGTGTCGATGTTGAGTTTGTCAAAAATCAATGCCAACTCATTAATGAAACTGATGTTGACATCGCGTTGGGCGTTCTCGATGGCTTTTGCAGCCTCTGCAACTTTGATGCTGGGCGCTAGATGTGTTCCTGCTGTAATAATGGCATTGTATAACGCATCCACTTCCTGCCCTGCTTCAGGGGTTGAGCCCGAGGTCACTTTGAGTATGTTGGTAACGTTGCGTTGTTTATCACCAGGGTTAATGCGTTCTGGGCTGTAACCTACAGTGTAGTCTTGATTGAATAAGAGGCCACTTTTTTCGCTTAGAATAGGCACGCATACTTCTTCTGTACAGCCGGGATAGGTCGTGCTCTCGTAAATCACTAGATCCCCTTTTTTGAGGTGCTCGCCTACCACGTTACTGGCAGCGATGAGCGGCTCAAGGTTTGGGGATTTATCGGGATGAATGTCTGTAGGTACAGTAATAATAAAGGTGTTGCACGAAGCGAGAAGGGTGGGGTCTGCAGTGATTTGAAGGTGCGATTGGAGGGCGCGGGATAATTGGTTATCGTCCAATTCATTCGTAGGATCTACCCCCGACGCAATCAAAGCCGCTTTCTCTGCATTTATATCAAACCCCAGCGTTTTATACCTCTTCGAAAACGCCACAGCTAAAGGCAGGCCTACATAGCCCAACCCTAGAATAGCAATAGTATGTTCTCTCTGTGATGACATCGGTTCAAATGTACGATAACGGGAGGTTAACGTGTTAATGCCCCGAATGATTATCTTGACACCACCAACTGAAGAAACAAATACCCCGTGCTTGACTTTATCCTGTACATCGTTCTATCGATTTTGGTGAAATACACCTTTCAGTCCATTGGAGGATTTATTCGCTGGGTTATTTTTCGAAAGAAAACACTGAAGGAATACGTTAATGATGATTGGGAGGGGAATCTTGCGGCCTTTTTATTGACGGTGGCTGTGGTGGCTGTTGTTGTCATACTCGTTACAATTTGATGAAGAAGAGGATTGTGTTAAATTTGAATGGATAGCAAATTCATGAAATGAAAAGGATTGCGTTCACACTAATATTTGTTTTGGCATTTGCGGTACGCACCAATGCGCAGAATTTCACATTCATTGGGGAGAACAGCTACCCCTGTACAGAACGGTTTGAATTGGTCTCAAATTCAGATAAAGAAGATATTGGGAACCTAAACCTAGTATTCGCAGAAGACGGCATATCGCCTATGATTATTGTAAGTTCAAAGCTTACGGATGTTGTAAAAATTGCCAATAAACTGATTATCTATCTTGACGATGGTACAGTTATCTCTTGCACGGATCGTGGGATAAATGATAATGTAGACGATGTTGCCACCTCCGCATACCGTCTTACCTCCGCCGAGATTGATAAAATGACGAAGAGTAACATAAATACTGTTCGGTACGAAATCGTTTGCCCAATTTGTGGGGTATTTAATGTTTGGGAAGGCGTTTATTCAGCTTCAAACAAAGGCAGTTCAAAAACGGACTTCATAAAAGTGGTTCAGCGTTTCTTTGTAGAGTAAATTCGAAGAAGATTAAACCAATACCAATGAAGAAAAAAGCCGTAATCGTATCCGGGTATTTCAACCCCATACATAAAGGACACCTTGAGTATTTCAATAATGCTAAGGCTATTGCCGATGAACTTTTTGTTATTGTAAATAATGACCACCAGCGCGCGCTCAAAGGCAGCAAGGAATTTCAAGGAGAGGACGAGCGTGTCATCATTGTCAGTAACATCAAAGCAGTGGATAAAGCTATTTTATCCATTGATCATGATCGTACGGTCTGTGCTACTATTAAACAAATAGCTGTTGACCACGTGGAGGAATTCGAATTGGCCTTTGCGAACGGTGGCGATCAAAACAATGACACTATCCCGGAGCGTTCAGTTTGTGAGGAAATGGGTGTAGCTCTTATTGATGGCTTGGGCGATAAAATCCAGTCCAGTAGTTGGCTGTTGAAGAAACTATAATTGACTATTGTATTTTGTAGCTGAGGCCGCCCAGAGCGGTCTTTTTTATAGCCTCTTATCTGCGTTTTAACTCGAACGGACTCCCCCAAGGTCATTAAAGTATGTAAGTAAGACTGAGCGTATTCATATCATTGAACACGTCAAATGTGAATAAGGTGCGGTCCCAATTCGAGCCACTAGAACTCTCAAGTGAAATACCAGATGATATTGGGGATGAAAGAACAATGTTTACTTTAGGAGTGAGACG
>Ga0209199_1000811_pt1 | contig 41127 bp, 43 predicted proteins | sample COGITO_mtgs_1105_7_FD_184805 | JGI IMG/M metagenome (GOLD analysis project Ga0209199, IMG submission 184805) | Pelagic marine microbial communities from North Sea - COGITO_mtgs_110523 (SPAdes) (version 2) | ecosystem: Environmental > Aquatic > Marine > Epipelagic ... | reverse complement strand
CAATTATGATGGTGCTTATCGTCTTTAAATTCAACACGATACACCTTGTAAGTACCATGATTTGTCTTGACATCTACACTTGCTTTTCTCATGCTTGAAATACTGCTTTTACATTAACAGGATACCCTGCTTCATCGTACATCTTTTCAATCAAGTCAATACAGGTATCAGCCTCAAAGTAGTTGCCCTCAAAGTCTGCTTTGTACGAATCGGTTTCTTCGTTGTAGAAGAATGACCACACTTGCTGTTCATCTTTGTCTATCCATACATATGAATCAGTACACAAGTGGTGTATCTGTTCGTTATCGAAAGCATTTCTCAACATCTTATGCTTGTAAAGATTCTCAACAGTAAGGCTGTATATGCATCCATGTACTACTGTCGCTTTTTGACTCTTAATGTAGTCCACTAGCCTTGAGACTTTGTTCCTGACGTATGAAACATCCTTGTGTAGTACGCAATGCATATCATGCTCATAGAGTAGGTCAGCATCACAATACTCTTCTCCACTATGTAACCCTAAGAATTCATCACCAATCTCTTGCGTGATTGGTATCAGTTGATTCCACGTAGTGATTTCCTCGTAGTCTCTACATAAGTAACTACATATGTTAGCTGATTCTGATTTGCTATCAAACTTTCTTAAATCAATTGCTTTTTTCATCTTAGTTTCTTTTGCTTAACCATTCGCTGATTTGCGTTTGGCAGTAATTCATTACATCTATCTGTTCATCATTAGTCAACCCATTGAGAGGGTTGGCGTTGTCATCACAAAACCCACCGTACTCATTGGCATCTACAAATGAATGTAGCGTACCAAAGTCAGACACCTGACCATGCACCCTACCATCTAACATATCTTGCAAGATTTCAAACCTCATCCTGCATAGTGTTAACTCAAGCTTTCGGTATCCTATTAGTATTTGTATATCACGTTTCATTGTTCCTGTCTTATTATGTTAATACTATACTTATTTCCTGATCATCAAGGACAGCTTGACTTATAATATACCCGTACTCCGATACACTAAACTCAAAGAACTCCGATAAGTCTACAATCAATTGGTGACTATACTTTCCTTGCAGTTTTATTCCATGTTGGCTAAAACTTACACTGTAGAAATCATCTACACTGATACCGAATGTTTCGATGTGTTTAATGTGGTTTAACTTTTCTTTCATGCTTTCTTATTTATTTATTGATTAGTGAACAATTATTTTAACATCTTTCTTACCCTTACCAAGTAAACCACTACATAATCCACACGTAGCACAGTTACTTTTATACCCACCTTCCTTAGAGGCTGGACACCCTACCGCAAAAGACTTACGAATCTTTTCAATTGACAATGCTTGAAATGATCGCCAACCTTCAGCATTCGTTACATCATGTCTACTTGCCATAAAGTAATCTCGAAAAGGTTGCGCCCAATCTTTTTCCCATTGATGCGTGTAACCTGTCCAACTACTTGCGACATCTGACATACCTTGTACGAGTTCTATTGGTAACAGACTTGGTTCGCCATACGTGCCAAACCTAACGTAACTACCCTTACACATTTCGATTATATCATCGACCTTGCCATTGGATAATTTTGTTAGGTCTTTAGCCTTGATGCTACGTAGCATACTTATGAACCCTACATACTGTTGAAACTTATGCGTATAGCATCCGCCCTTTCCTTGGTTACCACTAAATGGACAATCCAAACAGTTACTACCATCCAAGCTAAAGAACTTCTTCATACCAAATCCTTTGCTTGTTGATGCAAGTAACCATTGCTCAACCGAAAATGTGTAGGTCTGTATCAGCTCTGAGCCATCCGATATTTTATCGTTACTCGTTTTGCCCTTGCGTATTACAAATACATTATTTCCGTCACTCCATACTGTTTTTTTCATAGTCCTTGATTAAAAAATTCATCTACTCTTTCCCAATCACTCCAAAAATTCTTAGAGTTAAGGTATGTACCCTTAGTGCCTGGCTTTAAATCATCACGGCTAGGTACACTACTACCATAGTAATCTCTCATATGTTTCTTAGGTAACATACAAACCCCAATATCAAGTAGGTTACTAGCGTGTCTACCAACACTACCTTCTAACTTCCAACAGTCACCAGAGTTAATCATTGCTTGGATACCGAATACATCGTATTCCTTCTGCATCTTTGTTATCTTTTGATAGTTCATTGATTGTTATTTTTAATTTGTTTTAGTAATTCTTTTTCTGTTGGGGCTATCCAATTAGTTATTCTTCCTGTTGCTACATCAATATCTAGTTCAACGTAGTCACCCCAATGTTCTTCGGGAAAGAACTTAGGTACATACCCATTATACTCTATGGGCAATTCTCCTTTGCGTTCATACGTGGAATTAAATCCATCGCTACACTTAACGCATATTTTTAATACTCCGTTTGCTTTCATGTTTTATTTATTATTGATTTTAAAAGTATGATGGTGTTCCTGACTTATAATTTCCCACTAAAAAACAAAGTTGTTCAATAGCTGAGTAAGTAGGAACAGAACACCTATTACTGTCCAAGCGTTTATCACTTGTTTTGTTTCTTCCTTTGTCATTTTATTTCACGTAAAATATTCGTCCTTTTTCCGTATCAATCACTTCCTCCGCATCAAAGCACCATCTCATGTAATCGCCATAGTACAGCTCCGCATTCGTCATGTGGATTATTAAATAGTATTCAATTGAACTAAACGCATTATCATGTTTGTGTTCGAGTTCACTTGCTTCAATTCCATTCGTTCCGATTATCTCGGATTTTCTTTCTTCAATTGTCATTGTTCCTGACTTATTAAATTGTTCATATACTCTATTAACACTCTACTACTACAGAACTTCATTTCTTTGTTCAGTTCCTTTTCGATTTCTTTGAGACTGATATGCTCACACACCAGCCCATCAATTAATACTAATGTTTCCATTTTTATTGGTATTAAAAAAGGTCGTACCAATTACGATACGACCTTTAAAGGTTTATATTTCGGTTTATAGTTATGCTGCTTTCTTTACGATATCCATCGTTTTTTTAGCTTCATTTTTTTGTTGCTTTTCCGCTTTCTTTTTTTGTTCCGCTTTTAGATTAAATTTCTTGATCATATTTAACCCGTTCCAAATACTGAAATACTCTTTTCCTTCAGGAGCTTTTTTTACAAACTCTTTGAACTCAGGGAATTTATATTCGCCTAGTATTTCGCTGATTACTTCAGATAATTCACCTTCAGCTTTGCTCAATTCTTTATAAATTTTACTTAGTGTTCTACTTTCTTTTTTGTACAATGCATTCGCCAAACGTACACTTTCAAATCGTGTTCTTGTTTCTTTTGCGATTAGTGTTTCAACCGTTGCGCTTACTTTTTTCATTACTTTACTCATGGTACTGATTTTTATTGATTAATTATTGATTATTTTTTAGTGATGTGGATCCGATTTGATCGTAGAAACATAAATTTCAACCCACATCTATATATTACATCAGCACATAACTTTTGCGCTGGATTTAGTTCAATAGAATATCTTTTTTATAGTTGTATTATTTGCGCCCAACTTTTGGCGCAGTCGGTTTTCGTTAATTTCCCAACAACGTATACGTATCAATATGATCGTTATAATTTGCCCGTTGATGATTTAGAGGTACATTGCTGCGTACCTCACCCATTGAAGATCATCGCAACATAACATCGCTCCCTCCGTGAATGGTGAATTGTTTTTTATTAATTGCTACAATTCGAACTCAAACCAAGATGTCAAATAACGTACACTTCTAGTTGATGGCATTGCGCCAAACGTACATGGTACTTTTCAACCAAAATCCCAACACAGTGTAATCTTTTTAATGTTGGTGAAACAGTTCCTTTGTTGTTTCTGACGGTGAAGTACGGATATGAATTTGGTTATTTTTGTCACCAAAATGACAGTTAATGATTTTAAATTTTGAACCAGTCGTAACCCTTTGATTATCAACGAGTTACGACTAAAAATAATTTATTCGAACTGAAGAGCTGGTCAACAATGTGTACACTCTTTTTATATATATATGGAACGTAATAACATTCCTGACGTATAAAACAAGCATTAAATGATCAAATGTCGCATAGAAGACAATAACATAGAACGCCCTAAAAGTAACAACGTCTTGCCGTGCCTAAATCGCATAACTTTTCTCAGGAATACTAGAGTACCAACGAAGCTAGAAAGCCCTTTAGATACAATGTTATGGGGCTTAAAACGTATATTGCGTATATGTGGAAAGAACAAGCCCAAACGAAGATGTAACAACGTCCTAACGAAATGCATTATAACAAGGTGTTGACGGAATTAATAACAACGTACGCACGTTGGAATTTTCTTACACTATGTTATGTTTATTTAAATTTTGTTTTCATTCAAACACAACAAAGCACAAACGGTTTCAACTCGAATGGCAATCCGATGACGAACGACAACGGAACGACATAACAACGTATAAACGTGCTTATTGAGACTGGGTACACAATGTTATAGTTTTATATTCAACAATATACCCCCACCCATCATCAAAGGGGGGTGCAATTTATTGGAATCGGCAATCGCAAATAATTAATACTGCCCACCCCCATATACACAACCCCTACCACCCACCTATTTACCCACCCATAAAAAACTTTCTTCAGGATCATTGTCATTAATAAAATAATTACTTACTTGCACCTATAAACAAAAACTAAAGCAATGACCGTAGGAGAATTAAAAGAGTTTCTAAAAGGTGTTGACGATAAGGTCAGCATTGACTTTGCGATTGGAGACACTTCGCAATCTGAAATACACCACAACTTGAACCCGATATTTACATCTGTGGACAAGGATAGTAAGTCAATTGGTATCGGTGTATCTGTAGACATCGATCAGCTTATAGAGGACAGAAGGTACGACACTTTAAAATCAGACCTATGAAAGAGGAACACAAGACAGCACTGAAGGCTATGGTCTTCGCCCAGGCGTTTGTAGAGGCACTGGATGATTTTAAGGGTACTAACCACTTCAAGCAGCAACTAAAGAGGAAGGGCAATATGTTCGGAATTGAGGTAGAGCGTTTTTTAGATTCTACTTATGGTGGTGGCAGTACCGACACTAATATAATCCACCTTATGGAGGAGTGTCAGGGTGCTATAGAGTCTGTAATAGATAACCAGGTAGAGTTAGTAGAATGAAGGCACTTATAGAATCATGGGCTGAGAGGCTTGGCGTTGAGGATTGGGATATACGAACAGAGCGTATTTACCCTTTGCAGATAGAGTATAATGGTGAGGATTACTTTGTGGGGATTGAAAGGGACTTTGACGGCAGGAAGGCTGTCATTTACCACGACATACCGCTAGACGAGGAGAGCATAGTACACGAGTTGCTTCACATAGCCTTCCCCCAGGCTGAAGACGAGGACTACGATGATTACGAAGATTTTATTGCCAGAACGACCAAGGACACGATATTTTTACACTACATAAACTGATGATAGCACCACAAGAACACGTACAGAACGTATTAAAAAGATGCTTTGAGGTCTACCCACCGAAGGGGAGGAAGCATCGCAAGTTTTTTAAGAACCTTGTCAAGGAGGGTAGTATGCCTGAGAGTATGGCGAGCATGATTACCAAGATTATTGAGAGCCCGAACTGTGTGTATATCGTGAAGGCTGACGGAACCTTGAAGATACTTGACTAATTAGATACAACTACTAGCTAAGACATCGTTTCAATGTGTCTTAGGTGCAGTTGTAATAATATTGTGAGTCACAAAGATGTGAGTAAACCAAAACAAAGATGATAATAGCACTGATAATTTTAATAGTAATAGCATACCCTCTGTATAGATACAAGAAGGAGTACAATAGAAGACGAAGATGACTGAGATTGAAGAGTCATACCACAACGCCTACCAGTTATTGATAGGCACTACAGACTACGATAAGCTTGCGGAGCAGGAGGTGTTCTACCTACCCAAGAACCACGAAGACCCTGAAGTAATACTACGCTACTACGAGTCTGTGGAGGACTACGAGAAGTGTAAACAAATAATTAAAATAATAAGATGATAGCCGTAGCGATTGACCCAAGCCTGAGTAATACGTGTCTTACGGCTTTTGATTTTTCGAGCGACAGGCTCATTGTCATTGACTCAGTTACCGTAACGACCCAAAAGAACCCTAACAAGAAGATTAGAGCAGCGTCAGACCTTATTGAGAGGTGTGTAGACCTTTACAGGGGTTCTAAGCAGTTTATAGAGCGTTGGAATCCACAGATTATATTTGCAGAGACACCTAGCGGTAGTCAGAGTGCGAACGGAATGAAGAACTACGGGGTTAGTTGCTTTCTGTTAGGTTCATTGCCAGATAGATGCCTGGAGGTAACACCGCACGAGGTTAAGATGGCGAGCGTAGGTAAAAAGAACGCAAGCAAGAAGGAGATGATTGAGTGGGCTTACGAGCAGCACCCAGAGGCTCCGTGGCTTATTAGGAATGACTTTCCGTTGATGAAGCAGGAACACATGGCTGATTCGATAGGAGTAATGTATGCAGGAATGCGAACAAAGGAATTTGAATGGTTAAGCAAGATAAGATGAAAAAGAAACAAAGAATGCACTACTATGGCGTATTAGCCACGTACAACCCATATGACGATACATGGTACGCTTTTCATAATGATGATTTATCTAAGTACCTTACAGAAAGGAACAGTATCGATTTAGGAAAAGGAAAAGATGCGCTTTCGGCTATGAATGACTACCTATCTAAGAAGATTACTTCCGCTTTCTCTTAGGTTGTTTCTTCTTACAGCCTTTGCCCCTTGTATTCTTATCTCCAGGCGTGTCTTTATTAGACCCAAGGTTCTTCTTGGCTGATTTTACCCTTGTTGTAGTTTTTCCGTTTTTAGTAACATGAGCAACGTGTTCATCCTTACGTAGCTTTGGCTTGCCGTTTTTTTTACGTTTAGCGTTCTCTTCAGCTCTTGCCTTGTTACGGGCAGCACGTTTTGCTATCTCAATTGGAGATGATTGAAACTTCTTGTACTCTTTTTTGTAGTTACGCTTTGCCATATAGCAAAGATACGGTATATTTGGAGAATGGAGAGTAACACGAGCAAGCGCATATTCGAGGACCTTGTATCCTCAGACATTAAAGGGAAAGAGGAGTACGGTGTAACCGTAGATAGAGAAGACTACTCTAAGGGAGAATGGCTTCAGCACGCATACGAAGAAGTTCTTGATACCGCTAAGTATCTGAAGAGAGCTTTGGATACGTCAGGAACAACATCGCCCGTTAAGGCTGCGGTAGATATTATGCTAGAGATTGACGCTGGGCTTAATACCGAGATAGGCACAGAGACAACGCCTGCTGAGAGGATGGCGTTCAAGAAGGTATCTGTTCTGATACTTGAGAGATGTAAGCGTATAGACCCTGAGAGGTTCGCTATTCCCAGCCAGCTTCAAGAACTGTAAGAAGTACAACAAGCCTGTCGTAGTACGGCATATATCCAGCGTTCCCTGGGTTAGCCTCAAGTATCTTAACGTGAGAATTAATCATGTTGCCTACATTTTGTACTTTAGCCTCCTTGCTCAATTGGACTTCTTGTTCATAATTTATGAACGGTAGTAGTCTTTTCTTTAATTCTTTAAAGTTCTTCGGCTTATCCATTGTATGTAAATATCATTTTATCTCTGAATCCTCTTCTTGTGTTTACAAACTTAGGCAGTGAGCATACGAGCTTGTAGTTTAGCCTAGTTAATAGTTGTATGATAGGCTCGTTGTCACTCACGACCTCTGCGTACACATTAAGCCAACCATGCTCCAGTAGGAAGTGGCTCATTAGCATACGACCTATACCCTCTCTTTTACGGGATGGGTTTACACACATAGACACCTCCATGTTCTGTAGATTGCTAAACATAGTCCCCCGAAATCCCATAACAACACCAACTATCTCTCCTCCGTCTACAGCTACGTAAACGTGGCAGTTGGGTGATATGACTGTCTTGGATATTGCCCCGTGAGCATCTACAGCGTCTATCATCATCATGCCTGACTCTTCAGCGCATATCTGTACCAAGCTCTCTATCTCATACCCCTCGGTTACTTTTGCTTTTCTTATTTCCATATCACAAGTATTTGGTTGCTAATTTAGGAATAGTTTTTACATTGCAGCCATATTTGATAAAACTATTTCAAAACACTAACTTTAGAATTATGAAAAAAGAAGGAGCAGTAAGGAACGAGGAGATAAGAGAGCTAAGGCAAAACGCTATAGATGTCTCTAAGAAAAGTTCTCCAAACCTTAACGATTTGCAGCGTGTTGTAATCGACAGGAACACGACTATATATATTAAGGCAGGGGAAGACCCAGTAGAGGCAAGGGAAAAGTTTATAGCTAAGATGCAAGATAGAAAGTATAGCATACACTATAAAAACTACGATGTAGGAGATGACTGATGAGCTGAAGATGTCCTTACTGAAGGAGCTTATGTTTGGATTAGATGTTTGGAATCACGAGCATCACGAGGAGATAATGTTCCTGCACGACTTTGGATTTGTAAAGGTCTACGATGAGGACTTACAGTTTACAGCTACTACAGAGGAGGGAGTATTGGAATTAAAAAGGCTAATAAAACTTTATTTTGTATTCTTAAATTGAGTCACTAAATGTTATGATACCAAGAAAGAAGAAAACGTGCAAGGAGTGTAGCCAAGAGGAGTACATCTTCAGCAAGGGAAGGTGCAAGAGGTGTGCCTCCAAGTCTTACAAGAAGCCTGGACCGTCTAAGAATGTAAAGGATAAGATAGACCTTGACACATCCTTCTACAAGGAGATGTGGTCAGAAAAAGCACACTACTGCGAGGAGTGCGACAAGGATTTAGGCGGTAAGTGGGAGAGATATATGTTTTCGCACATTTTATCTAAGGGTTCACAGCCAAAACTTAGACACAATAAAGATAACGTCAACATTCTGTGTTTGGAGTGCCATCAGAGGTGGGAGTTTGGCGATAAAAAATCTATGAAGATATACCCTGCTAACGAAAAAATGATACAGCTTCTAAAGCTAAGTATTTCTTAATCAACTTATTTTCAGTAACTTAGCGTTTAAAGAACACAGAAATGGATAAGAAATCATGGAATGTGGTTTATTTTAACCGTCCTGACGTACATAAAAACCTTGTATGGAGCGATGGTAAGCGTTACTTTGATGGATTCTTAGGTTTAGACAATTCAGTGTACAGAAAAACATCAGGAACTCCAGTAGAGGAGCCTAACGCTGTATATTGGACAGAGAAACCTTTTAATGCCTCAGACGATCAAGAATAAATCTTCAGTCCAGCATAACGGTTTATAGTCGCTTTCAAACTCACCAAGGACAAATCCTCTGGAGAGCCAAAACTCTTTTCCTTCTTCGTCAGGGTCTTCGCAGAGAAATATCTCAATATCCTCTCTCTCTTCGTGAGTCTTCAGGATAAAGATAGTCCCTGGAGTCATCCACATGAAACTTTTTTGTAATATTGCAGTCATGGAGACAAATATAGCACAAGCTTTCATAGAAGCAATAGATTATTCGCACGTAAAGCACATTATTAGGTCAAATAAGAGCATAAAGGCTCATTGGGGCGGTGTAACACCCTCTATAGCAGACTTAAAGCGTGTAATAAAAAATATGTGGGCAAGAGTATCCAAGCACGAATCAGCCGAAGACTGCGTGAATGGAATCGTAATGATAAAAGACGGAGATAGGGTTAGGGTTGACTTTCTTTATCTTTCTTACTCTTCACGAATGGAAGAATCTTCACAGCATAGTGAGGAAGAGTGTTTGCAAGATTCTGAGCGTGAGATAAAATCTTCTTAGATTCCTCTGTTACATCGTATTTGATTACGATCTTCTTTTTTTTTGAGTTGACTTTGATTTCCATAATTAAAAAATAATAAATTATAAATCCATCTTAACATTAATCGCTGTGTGACCACCGATTACAACACCGCAAGCGATAGCCTCTTTCTTTCCCCCTTGCATATACCCCATAGCGTAACTTTTAGAGTCTATCCCACACCCCACCTGCATGGCAAACAATGCAGCGAACTTACCAAAGAACCATTCCACATACATCTGAGTATGGAAGTGACCTGACACCGTTGAAACCATATCTCGTTTTGTGGCTGTCCTTGCGTTGCTACTCTTATCTCCGTGGATGTATCTAACGTCATCAAAATATACTTCAGTAACGAAATTCCACTTTGGAGTCTCTAACACCTCACTAAACTCTTTAATCCACTTGCTTGGTATGTTTGAGGTCTGCGCTTTGCGTATTATTATTCTGTCGTGGTTACCCAGCGTGACATCAGCGTTCGGAAACGCCTTGTACCATTTGCTAACCCTTTTAATTGCTAAGTCAAGCTCTGCCTTACCGCCCATTCCATCCGAATCAGTCTCGTGATAGCTTGAATAGTGATTATCTATAATATCACCAATAAAAACCACCTTGTTGCAGTTGTACTTTGCGTAAGTTTCTTTACAGAATCGAAGATATCCTTTGAGGCAGAACGGCTCGTGCAAGTCACCTATAACCAACACCCTGTTCTCATCCTTGGTAATATTCTCAAACGCTGCTAATCTGTTCCCTTTTAATCTTGGTCTTTGTTCCATTCCGCTAATATAAACATTTTTAAAAAACAAAGGGGCAGTACCCGAAAGCACTACCCCAAGGAAGGAGAAAGGAACACGACAAAGATAATAAAAATAACAACGTAAAAATTACGCTATCTTTTTGAAAAAACATACTGACTTAGGGACTCTATAGAATTTATCCATCCCCTTCCTGTCTGATGTGTTTACGTTTACGTTTTCTATGTACTCATCTTTAAATATCCAACTTGAGTGTGCTATTATTGCATAGCCCGTACTTGGACACAGGATAACATACCAAAAAGGGGTGTCTTTCCATTTTGCCTTTCTCGCTAAAAAGGAAACCGTATCAAATCGAAATGACTGCCTAGTCGTGAAACTTATATTAGACTTCACCTCTGCCTCAAACAGTAAAGTCTTTCCTTCCTTCTCTGCCTCTATATCTACCCAATAGTCCTCTTCTTTATCGATTATAGAGTACCCTTTTTTCTCAAGCCATTTACTAACAGCCTCTACAGCTATAGCGTTATTTTTATCGTATGAAGACTTAACGAAGTCGGATGGTTTTTTATTCATTTGGCTAACTTATAAAATACTTATGTTAAATCAAATGCCTATTTTTGTAACAAAGCAAAATCTTAATGACCAAAGGGAAGGGTCCTGAAATAATCATAAACGGCAAACCAAAGCCACCAAAGTTCGTTTACGAGGGCAAACCTAAAGGTATGTCGAAGGCTGAAGAAGCCAAGTGGTGGTTACAGGAGCAGGAGAGATGGGTAGAAGGACACGCAGGTCTAAAGGGACTTCACTACTTCTACCTAACTCAAGTTAAGATTAAGCAGCCGAGAGGTAGCCTTATTCTGCCTTGGTGGAGAGAGGTAGATGAGTTTGTTATTGACGAATACTACGAGGCTACAAGGCTTGGGCTAGATATCTGCATATACAAGCGAAGGGGTATAGGTCTTTCGGCTTTGTTTGGTGCTGGAGTTCCGCTTTGGAAGGCTATGACCGAGCCAGGTTCGACATCACTCCTGACATCTAACAATAGAAGCAAGACAGAGAAGCTATTCAACGAAAAGCTTGCCGTGGCATACGCAGGTCTTGATGAATGGATAAGACCAGAAAAGAAGTCTCAGAGACTTACTGGTTACATGACCATAGACATAAAGGACAACACAGGTCTTACATCTGGCAATAACTCAAACATTCTTGCAAGGCAGACATCTGACAGTAGAAAAGATGCGGCTAACTTTGAATCTGAGAGAGCAAACCACGCATTTATCGATGAGCTGTTCCTACACGATTACGCATCAGAGGTACGTCAGTCAATACAAGCCTGTCTTCAGGATGACTTTGAAAAGATAGCACCCGTTGTGTTCGGTGGGTCTGCTGGTATTGTCTCTGACGATGGTATCAAGGAGGCTGAGTTGATGTGGAAGAACGCATCAGAGATGAATGTCAGGACTGTCTTTATCCCTGGAACAAGAGGAGTTAGCCGTGCGCCAGAGTACGATGAAAACGGAAAACAAACGGGGAGGCTTTATAACTTCTGTCCGAACGGATGGGACGATAAAGAGGGAGCCGCTGAGTGGATTTCTAAGCGTAGAGAGTACCTTGATAGGTCAGATGACAAGAGGGACTTAATTGGGTTTATAAAATCATACCCAACCGAAATCAACGACATCTTTGAGATGAATAATGTTGGTATTATTCCTGAAGACATCCTACCAAAGATAAACGCACAGAAGAAAAGAATAATAGCCACCCCAAGACCCGTAAACACGTACACTTTAACAGAGCAAGGTGGAAGGGTTGTAGCTATAGCCGACCCCAAGGGTATGTTTACTATACTTGAGCATCCAGTTCAAGGAGATGAGTACAGGGCTGGAACTGACCCTATACCGATGGTAGACACAGACGGTATGGACACTAAGAAGGCGTTAAGTTCAGGCAAGCGTTCTGTTCATTCAACCATAGTCAAACGCCCAAGCACACAAGAATACGTTGCCTACTATCAGCGAAGAACCAACGACCCTATTACCATATACCAAGAGACTATGATGCTACAGCGTTACTACAACGACTGTAAGAATATGATTGAGCGTAACGAGGGAAGGGTTCTTATCGACCAATACAGACAAGGTGGTGCGTGGGCTTACCTTGCGAGTCAGCCTATTATAACGGGTGCTAAGTCGTTTGACAGAAAGGCTGCAAAAGGCTTCCACAAGGACAGGTGGAATAGGGACACTATATATAATTTCTTCTTTGAGTATCTAAGAACTCACTCAGATAAGATATGGATGCTTGAGATAATAAATCAGCTTCCCGACTTCCATGTAAACAACACCGACCTTTTGGATGCCCTTGTATCTTGCGAACTGTACGATAGGGATGAGTATAAGAAATCAAACAAGAGAGTTTCAGTAAAATATAAGGAGGTAAGCTACATAACTACCGATGAATCAGGTCGTAGGGTGACAAAGTGGCAAAAAATACCGATATTTGAAAACGGTGGGGAATTGCCTGATAGAAATAGCGTAAATACATGGAACACAAGAACGCCAAGGGAAGAAGTGTGAGGTGGATTGGTAGGGATGGTAACGACAAGACAGGTGAGTTCCTTGCGATTGGTTATAGAGGAGATATAAATAACGGATTAAACACTTACGCAATAGTAATAAGACACATTGATGGGAGGGTATTTGAACTTCCTTTAGCCGCTTTAAAATTCATAACAGATGATACTGGACAACAGTCATAGCAACGAGATAGTTTACGATAGACCCGATAGCTATTTTGACAAGAAAAAAATAGAAGAAAATTACGGCTCTATTGAGAACTGGTACGCTCAAAATGTAAGGTTTATATCTACAAACTACAACATAGCCTCAAATGTAGACGAGGTAAAGAACGAGGGCAAGAGAAGCGTGAAAAGATGGGCTGAGTCATCTCCAGTTGATCAGATTATTAATAACTACCGATACTTTATGGGTACGCAGGAGAACTTTAACTTCGCATACCTAACAGAGGATGACAAGGGTGGCGAACTACCTGCCCCATACGTAAAGGGAGAGCAGATATACGAGCTTGTAGAGTATATGCGTGGAGGCATCAGAAAGGTACTTAACTCTACCAAGGTGGCGATAGAAAGCCTAGAGCCGTCCAAAATCTCCAAGAAGATGGAGAGAGTTCAGATGATTAAACTCAAGAGGGATCTTGCCGAGTTTTTTAATGGCGTTCAGCAGGATTACGGTATGGGTTTCTTTCCAGAGGGTATCGGTAATGATATCGATATGGACGAGGCTGTAGAGAAGGTTATGAAGTCCCCTATCGATGAGATGGAGGAGTACGGGCTTGACCTTCTGAATGATATAATTAACAGAAACAGGCTGAAAGACCAAATGATGAGAGCCTTTACAGACTGCGCTGTAGGAAGATACTGCGGAGTGTATGTAGACGAGATGCATGGAAGACCTTACACAGAGGTTATCCCACCTTACAATCTTATCGTTGACTTCAGTAACGACTCGGACTACAATGAAAAATCAGAGTTCGTGGGCTGGGTATCGTTTATGACACCTGAAGAGATTTACTACCGATACGACCTTGACGATGAGGAAAGAGAGTTGGTGAAGGATTTATCTATTACTTCACCTGGTGCTGGATTTGAACTGCTTAATCACTACAACAGTTCAAGTGGTTCTGATATTGGATTTAATTGGTGGGGAGGACCTGACGGAAGAAACTACAGGCAGGTTGCTGTCGTTACGGGATTTTGGATTACAGAGGTTCCAGATGACAAGAAGGTTAAGAAGGGTAAGAAAGGCGGCAAGGATGTGACTCCTATCCACGGAAATGACTCAGAGCGTTACAGTTACCTAAGAATAGACAAAGCCACGGTTATAGGAAATGCTATTATTACGGATTACGGTCAGGACTACAATGTGGTGTATGACTCTATGAACCCAAGCAGACCAATGCTACCTGTCCGTACATTTATCCCTAACATGATGATGGGGATGAATCGCTCTGTCGTTGACAGGATGAAGAAGTTACAGGACGATATAGATGCCTACGAGTACAAGATACGTCAGAACATCGGTAAAGACCTTGGTAAGGTTTACCTTATTAACGGGCATAAGCTTGGCGAAGGAGATACTGTACGTGAACTTGTAGCCAACTTGAAGAAGTACGGTATGCACGTTACAGACGGATCGGACGGGGAAGACCCTAACGTACTTGACGGACAGAGAATGGTTGAGACTGTCGATATGACGCTTGACCAGAACGTAATGCGTTACACACAGTTGATTCAGGAGAAAGAGCGAATGATGAAAGAAATCATCAACGCATCAAAGGTTTCTATGGGGCAGTTGACAAGCTATGTAGGCTACGGCTCTCAACAACAGTCTATCAGTCAGAACCAATTAGGCATGGCAACGTACTACGATGGCTTTATGACTTATTACACGTATCTATTGCAGTATATACTTAACAAGGCTAAGATTATGTTGATGGATATGGACGGTGAGGAGGCTGCTGAAGTAATGCTGTCCGAGGATGCTATTAAGTTCTTTAAGAATACGACAGAGTTTCAATTGGAGGACATGATGGTTAAGGTTGACGTTGAGGACGTTATCGATGAGCAGTCAAGACAGAGACTACTTACCGTTGCACAGGCTATGGCTCAGAACGCAGACAAGACGGGATTCGATTGGGATGACTACATCGAACTTGAGACTGCACGTACATACACTGAGCTGAAGGATAAGATGACCATGAAGATTAAAAAGCGCAAGATGCAGCAAAAGCAGGAGCAGCAGATGGCTATGCTACAGCAGCAGGCGGAGGCTGAGAAGCAACGACAGTTTGCTATGCAACAGCAGCAGACGGCAGAGCAGGGTAGAAACGCAAGAGAATCAGCTAAACTTCAGCAAAGAACAATGCAACCGATTGTCGATCAGGAGGCTCAAATTGCAGGAGAACAGCAACGTCAGGAAGAAGGTCTTGGCGGTTAGCGTGCATAGTGTTGTAAATCAATAAATTATATATAACTTTGTAAAATGGAAGAAACGAACGAAGATGTTGTCTTAGATGACAGCAACGTGAACACTGAAGAAGAAAAGGATCAGGGTTCTTTGAATTATGATGTAGACGTATCTCTTGAGCAAGATGAGGAGCAATCCATCATCTCAAAGCTCATGGAAGACAATCCAGGCAAGGAAGAGGACGAACTCTCCGAGCAGATTGAGGAAATGAAGTCAAAGACGCTTGAGGGTAAAAAATCTCAGGCAATTGAAGACTTGAAAAGAATCGATGCTGTGAAAGAGCGTGAGGGTAACTCCGAACTTTCCGATGAAGAGGCTTGGGATATTGTACTGCAAGAGAACGAAGAGTCTAAGCAAGAGTCAATCTTGAAAGACCCTTTCTCTTTTAACAATGAGCCTACCAAAGAAGAACCTACAGTTACTGAGAGCCAAAGGCTTCAAGAGATGGAGCAAAAGGTTTCACAGGCAGAGGCTGTATTGAGCGACCCTCTTATCGATGGGTACTTAAAGTTTAAGCAGTCTGGTAACGGTAACTTCCGAGAGTACTTAAAGTCTTTTGAGTTAGACAAGGACTATGATGCCATGTCTGACAAGAAGGTGTACGAGATGGGCATTAAAAATCTTGACCTAACAGAGGAAGAGATTGAATTTGAGATGGATAGGTTCGATGACCTTTCTCCTGTTCAGAAAAAAATTGAAACTCGTAAGATGCGAGCAGAGATGAAATCTGAGCAAGAGTCAAGAATCAAGAATGTTGCATTTGAGGCTAACGAACAGTCTGCCGAGCAACAAAAGAGAATGCAACAGATACAGAAACAGAATCACGAGCAATTTGTGGGACTTACTAATTCGATGAAGGGTAAGGGTTATTACGGTTTAAATCTTACCGAAGACATGACCAAAGCTATTCACGACCACGTAATCTCAGGAAAAATAGGTTTCGTCAACCAAGACGGTACTGTGAATGTCAATAAGATGTTTGACTTCGCTGCGTGGGACTTATACAAGAAGGATGTCCTTCAGAATAAAGTTCACCAAGGCAAGGTTAAAGGTCAAAAGGCAGAGTTTATCAAAAGGGCTGCACCGAAAAGAACGGGTTTAAAAACCACAAAAGTAGGAGGCAAATCTAATGATCACAACGCATACCTAAAGGCAAGAGGCGATGCCGCAGGCAGGAGGGGTGTAAATGGAGGGAACATTACACTTTAATAAAAAACTAAAAGAAATCTAAAATGGCACAAAATAGCCCTTTAAACGTAGCAGAAAACTTGACCATTCGGTCACTTTCTGATCGTAACGATTTCCGAAATGTATATGACCTTTCAGGAGGTTACAACAAGTTCGGAATGATCGTTAACATTTTGAATCTACCTTTCGGAGGTGGAAAGCAGTTCGATACTGACAAGTACGAGAAATCAGTAATGGGTCGTGGACACGTTATTGCTCAAATCTCTGCACAGGCTGCTCCAGTTGGAACTACAATGGTTCTTACTCTTGCACCTCAAGGTACTCCTCCATCAGCAGTTGACACATTCCGTGTTGGTGATGTTGTAGTAGCCGCTGACCACAGTGTATCAGGTAAAGTAATCGCAACCGTTCCTGGTTCTATTACTATTGAAGCAACTGAGTCAACTATCCTTGCTATGCAGGCTGCATTTGCAGTTAATGCTTATGTAAAGGTATTGGGAGACAGCTCTCCGAACTTCTACTCTGATGGAAAATCTCCATTGTATGAGTTCCCTGAGTTAATCTACAACTACTCTGCTGTTAAGCGTGATACTTACTTAGCTTCTCGAAGAGAGAATATTTCTTCTCGTATTTATTACAAAGATAAGTTCTGGGGAGATGCACAACTTGACCTTATGGTTCAGCGATTCCTTCGTCAGATGGAAAAGCAAATGTTGTTCTCTAACCAAGCTCAGTGGACATCTCAAGTAGGTGGTCTTTCTGACATGAACGGTGGTGTAAGATGGTCTATCATCAACAGAGGTGGTGAGTACCTTCCACTTGCTTCTGCTTTGACTCAAGCACAGTTCGACAACTTCCTTGCTAATGTATGGAGCCGTAAGGCAAGCCGTACCACTCCATTGACATTGTTCATGGGAAGAGGTATGATGCAACACATTCAGCGAACTTTTACTGACGGATACATTGTGAATGCTGGTTCTATGAACACATTCGGTGGTTCTGAAGTTAAAGGGATTGATGTACGTACATACGCTATCGCTGGTGTTGAAGTAGCAATGGTTGAGCTTCCAGTTCTTAACGACACTGAGTTCTTCCCAGAGTTGACTTCAGTTTCTGGACTTAGTAATCCTTACCGTCAGCAGCACACATTGTTCGCTCTTGACCTTGACCCAATTGAGGTTAAAGGTGGTGGACTTGCACCTGCTATCGAAAAAATCTACCGAGGACCGTCTGAGTTCTACGCTGGTTACATTAAAGGTATGGCTGACGCTGGAGTACCTACAGCAGAGAACTTTAAAGACTACTCAGTTGATATCGTAAGTTCAGTTGACGCTCACAGATGTGACGTTATGGCTGACAACGGAATCGACATGATCGGTAAGTTCTGTGGAATGATTGAATTGATAGCTTAATTTATAAATCTTAAAAAACTTAGAAAAAATGAATAAAGATATCAATATTGTTCTTACGACTGCTGAGACTGTAGTTACGGCTGTAGACCTCGCAGAAGGTTTAGGTAGAATCCTAAAAGGTGCTGATGTACAGTACACTTTTCCTTGGAAAAAGCTTGGTGCTGTGTCTAAATCAACAGGTGTCGCAGGTGCTGCTGGACAGTACACTATTACCCCAGGGGCTTTGGCTGCTGATACAGATTACAGTTTTTACCTAACACAAGTAGTAGGTGGTGAAATTATTACAGAGAGAATCACTTTTACAAGTGGTGCTACTGCTCCTGCTACTCCTGACGTTGTTTGTGACGCATGGAGAGCTGTTATAGCTGCACACGTAAACGCTGGTAGACTTGCGGTTACAGCAGGTGGGACTACTACTCTTACTCTTGTGGCTTCCTCAGTTGATAATTACAACTTGACGGCTCAAGAGATTTCTCTTGCTGGTATCGTTCAGAACCAAGCCCCTATAGCTCCAGTTGGAAGAGGTGCAGACCTTCTTGCAGAGGGTATTGTAGACTCTTTCCCTGCTGTTGGTGCTGCTGCTGCTCTTCCTGTTGCTGGTCTTTCTTACAGCGAGTACACCTTTGAGCTTATGGCTCCTAAGGGTAACGGAGGCTTTAACGAGCAAACTAGCGACCAAGCTGTTCTTTTGAAGGTTTACGCTGACGAAGGAGCGCCTGGTACTAACTGGAGTGACCTTGACGCTGTTATTGACGATGTAATTGACGGTACTTACACTGCTGCTGGACTTTTGGGTTCTAACGTGTAATAACATTCAGTTGTTTAATTTTAAGAAGAGGTGGCATTTTGTCACCTCTTTTTTTTATCTTTACAGCGTTAATTAACTAATATTTTAAAATGGAAAGAGAAATTGCGGTGATAAAGCCTAAAGGCGTGAATCACATTAAACAAGCCGTAACCCTAACGGCTACCTACAGTTTAAAGGGCAGAAACATCTCCCTAAATCAGTACGGAGAAGTAAAGCCTGGAAACCTAACTACAAATAGGGGAGACATTAGATTCGCAGGAGAGCTTGCTACAGAGAGTAAAATCTTCGGTGAGTCAGTAGAGGATGCTGAAGATCAAATTGATTTTTGGATGAACCACCCTATGGTTGAGGATATCAATGGTAAAGGTAAGGACAACTCAAGGTTTACTATTGAGGTTATTGCCGCCACTAAAGACAAGAAGAGAGCAAAGACTGTAAGCGTAAACCGTGTAGTATCAACTATTTACGGTATGTCTGAGGCTGAAAGAAAGGACGTTATGTACTTCTTCAAGCAAGACCCAAGAGATATGAGTGATGATGACGTTACTTTGGAGCTTGTTGATATTGAAGGAGGTCTTCTTTTAAGAGAGCCTAACACATCAAGATTTATTGAGACATTCGGGTCATTGAACAAGAGTTCAGTAGCTAAGAAAGTTGAGATGTTGGTGTACGTAAACAAGGGAATTGTATCTGGATTTGTTACAGAAGATGCGGACAAGTTCTACATCGGTGATGTTCTTATCGGTAAAGATGAGGATGACATTGCATTATTCTTCAAGGACAACCCACAGATGTATGACAACCTTGTACGTTCACTTGCTGACGGTGGTGACGATACAGCGTTCAACGAATTAAATGAGGTTGAGGATGATGACATCACTCCTGCCGAAAAAAGAGCGCACTTCACGAAACTATACAAGAAGTATAAGCTAAAGGGTAAGTTTCCTGCCGACCTTGACAAGGCAATTGAACGAATCCACGCATACGAAGAGGAGAACGGAATAGAGTTGTCTGAGTAATAATTAGACACACCCTCTTTTTAAAGCCCTGACCTAACGGTTGGGGCTTTCTTTTTATGTCTGAGGAACATTGCGTATCTTTGTTCAATGGTTACAGGATTAGATCTTTCAATATTATTCCAAGATAAGATAGACAACAGCTACTCGGACTACGTAAGCAATGCTAAGATGCAACGTGCGTTTGACAATGCGTTCCTACGTATTATAGAGAATAAGTACCGTGGTATGGATACTCAGAAGGAGTTCGATGAACTTTCTGAGCTGATGGTTATCGACAGGGAAGTTACCGTTAATAATAATCGATTCAGAACAAAACCCATCCCATTAGCTTCTGTTACTGGTACAGCTTTTACCTTCTCAGCAGAGCATAATCTTATTGCTGGTGACACGTTTACCGTTCAGGAAACGGGGACAGCTAATGATGGTTTGACATTCACTGTTGCGTCTATTACAACCGCTAGTGTGGTAGAGACAACCTTTGTTGGTGTTCCTGTCACACAAAACATGGGTAGTGTCATATCTGAAGATGTAATGCTTGAGGATTATCTACATCTTCTAGCTATGAAGATTGATTTATACTCGGACAGTTACGATGCATTAGAAACTGTCTACAAAGCCTACGCTGGAACTCCAGGCGTATTTGAGTTCTTTAGACCTACAAACATAAGGTCTGGCGATAAAATATACGGAACTCTTAGCGTTAATCCACCACAGGTAGGGGCTTCTTATTTAAAGCAGGTATCTGAATTTAAGTACGAGGTTTATCTTGATAGCTCCTTATCTACACCAGTAGTATTCAGCAGCATACCAAGTCCACTACCTAATACCACTTTATCAAAAGTTCACTCTAATTGGGGTAAATACCTACAGAGCGATAGAAGAATATCTAAGTCTGGGCAGCCTACTATTGATGATCCAAGATTTAATCAACACAAAAACTTCTTTCTTATTCACCCTCAATCCGCTACTACATTAAGTGTTAGTGTAGACTACATTAGAAAACCTGAAGTAGTTATCGATGTTACGAACGACATTAGTAACCTAGATTTATTCTACAGCGAGACATTATTGAACAGACTTACAGATGAGGCTGTGAAGATGTTCTACCAAGAAGTACGTGACCCTAATCAGTATCAGATTGCTGATAGAGAAATGATTGATAATCCGTGATGAGTATCTCTGGAGATATAGATATATATTGGGAGGTCGGTATGACCTACGAAGAATTATACGAAGAACTAATATACGAATACATTGAAAACTCTTGAGTGCATAGAATTGATACAGATGGCTGACGAAGGTGGAATCTTCACCGATGAGTCACGTTATGATGTAGGGACAATGCTTACGGTGTTAAACGCTGCAAGAGCATTCGCCATTACTGAGATGTACCGTAAAAATACAAGGGTACACCCTAACTTTATTCAGAGAGTCTATCCTGAGTACAAGAAAAACCTACAGCAAGACGATTGCTACACATTGTTTGAGATTCCACGTACAGTAGAAATCAACGACAAGATGGACGGTCTTATGTACGTAGGTAGCATCAAGGGTGACGAGGCTTTTTGGAAGGTCCGTACACGTATGCAGTTAAGTTCAAGACGGAATCATAGGATTCACAAGTTGGCTCAAAAAAAGCACATACACTTTCTGTACGATACTACGAGGGGCTACTTAGAGATATACGACCCAAAGGTCAAGTATCCGTTGGTTGAGGGCATCTTTGAAGACCCTACAAGCGTTCCTCAGTTTAGCTTCGACCACGATGAGTACCCTATAACTAACGATGCAATGAAGCGTATAGAAGACCTTGTGAGAAGGGGTACGATAGTAGACTCTATGAGAATACCTATCAACAAGATATCAAACTCCCAAGAGGATTCAAATATTCAACGTGACGTTCAAACGAAATGATAGAGGTAGGCAAATATAGCATTGTAAGCCTTCAAGAGGCTGTTGAGTCTGCAAAGGAGATGCTACGTATTCAGGACACGACAGAGTTCGATGGCTTCCTTCTTAGAAAGGCAGACGAGGCTATGCGCCATATCGGTGACGCTACTACATACGCAAAACGTGCGTGTACCGTAGATATCGTTGACGGGAGAGCAAAGCTGCCTATGGGCTTTATTAGGCTTCTAGGGGCGAGAATGTCCGACTCTAACGGTAACTGCTTCGACCAACCATACCTTGACCTTGCGTTCCTAACGGATTGTGGTTGCGATAACGTAGCTGGCAACAACGGTGGATTTAATAATTCATTTGAGATTCAGGAGGGGTATATAGTATTCCACGTACCTTCAGACCTTGAGACAGACAAGATGCGTATAGCGTACATCTCAAGGACTGTAGATGAGGACGGACTGATGCTAATGTCTGAGAGACACGAGAGAGGCATAGAGGCTTACCTGTGCTATCAGTTTACGGTTAGCTTCTTTGAAAACTATCCTGTCAACATAAGACAAGAGTATCAAAGAACTTGGAAGAACCAAAAGCAATACCTCAAGGGCATGAGCCAGAGGGAGAGATTTGAAGAGAACAAGAGGCAGATAGGTGCATTACTTAATGCGTGGATTACCTCCGATAGAAACGATAGATAATGGCTGATCAACCAGTAAGATTTACACCACTCGGAAACCTTGACAAAGACTCTGAGTACAAGCTTGTAGGCAAGGGTAATTATACCGATGCTCTTGATATAATCAAGCAAGATGATTCTAGTCAAGTATCAGGCACGATACAACCTACACAAAGGAATAAACACGCCTTCTCATTGGGCAGTGTTCAGGCGCAGAATAAAAAGTACCGTGTTACTGTAGATGGTGACGCTACGAAGAGTCATTCGTTAAAGTTTCTGTCAACAAAGAGAGATGAATCTGTTGTAAATGGAATTGGATCAGATAATGAAGTTCTATTTAATGGAACTGTATCTGATTTATTAAACGCATGGAACACTCAAACACAACAATTCACATCTTTTCAAGTAACATCAACAGGTAATAGTGTTGAATTTGAAATGTTAGGGTATCCATATTACAATTGGTTTTTAGAGAGCGTTGGAGATGATGATGTCGAAGTCGTATGTATTCAAGAGGCTATCCCTACAGACCTTGCAGGTCCATTAAAGGATATTGGGTCTTATGATTTGCTTGGTGAACTTTTTATATTCAGTACAACTCAAGACAACGAACCTACCGAATTAGATGTTCAGATTGCTGGTGTAGGTCCATTATCTCCAAACCCATCATCACCTCCACCAAATGTGTTTTCAGGACCATTAACTCAACTATTCTTTAATGGACCACACGGACTACAGGAGGGACAATGGATAAGAATAACTGGTTCTAGTGCCGCTTGGTTAAATGGATTATTTGTAGTTAACAGCATAACATCTCCAACAGATGTGAATATAGTGACGGATACCGCCTGGGGTGCAACACACCCTGCGTCATCAGTTGGCTCTGCAAAAGTATTCATACACCCATCAGGTATGGGAGAGATAGGTGTGGCTCAAAAAAACAACTCAACTGAGTCTTGGACATACACAAGGCTACTTAGAAGTGTAGAGTTAAATTTTGTTTCAAAACATAAAATAGAATGTCATGGGCAAGTAGATTCTTTGTTCAAGAAGCTGTATTTTACGGATGATTACAATAAACCCTCTTATTTTAATTACTACGGAGATTACATTTTAGACGGATCATTACATTACATTTCAGAAGAAAACAGCCTCCTTTACGGGGAAATTTCATTACAGACCTCACTAATCCTTGTAAGACCTGCTGTATTTATAGATTTAGAAGAGCAGATTCAAGATGGAGGAAATCTTCTTTGCGGAAACAAATATTACTCATTAAGGTATGTTTCTTCGGATGGAACAACCACTGGATGGTCATCATTATCAAGGGCTGTAAATGTATATTTTCAAGATTCAAGATATTCTTCCCAAACAATTCATGGAGACTCCTCTAATCTAAATTCTCCCAAAATAAATGTTCTAAAAATTTCTAATCTTTCTCCTGAATTATTCCCCAAAATAGAGGTTGCTGTATTAGAGGATTTAGATAATGTTTTAACTGCAAGTATATTCAAAATAGAAACTATATCATCATCTACAATTACAATAGAACACTCTGGAAGAGAACAGAATTTAGAGACTATCGATGTTGCTGATATAATACCTAAATCGGATTCTTTTTTACCTATTAAGGCTAAAAACATAAGACCAATAGACTCAAGAAATGTAATTTCAAATATAGAGACAGTAAACAAAATAGATTTATCCAAGTGGGTGTCCACTTTTAGGCACAGTATAAAAAGGAAAGAAATAGGAGAGTCTACTGAATTTCAAAAAGGAGAATATCAAATACCTACCAATGTATTTAATAATGTGGGCTTTATGTTAAATGAAACATACAGGGTTGGGTGTAGAGTTCATTTTAAAAATTTTGGTTATAGTGACGTTTATTGGGTAGACGATATTAAAGTTGACTGTGACGCAATAAACCAATCTAACCCTAATGACAATAGAAGAAATTCGGCATTACCTAATTATGATTTATTCAATCAACAAGTTTCTCGTAATTTCTCAGGCAACCCCCAGTTTGGCACAGGCGATTATATAATACCAGACACTGACCCATCTTATAATAGTGGCTCAACTATACCAGGTCTTGAGCATCAAACTGGAACAAGATGGAGGTCTGAAGCAGTTAGACCCGAAAATCCGTTATCTGGGTTAGATAAATGGGACGCATTTCCAGACGCACTTTCAAGCATAGGTAGTCTATGGGTTCCTTACATAGAGATAGAAGATATTGATGTAACCCACCAAATACCAGAATTAGGTTACTCTTCAGTTTCTGATTCAATTGATGCGATTGAATTTTTTATAGGTGAAATTCCAAACTCAGTAAAATGTTCTGGGGTTGGTGTTTTAGGAGTGGATTGGGTTCATGAATCTGATTACTGGGATGGCTCTGGTTCTTTTAATAATGCTAATATTGATAGAGCTTTATTCTTTATAAACGACAGAAAAGATGAGCAACCTTTAAGGGGCTCAGCAGATTCTAGCTCGCTTTATTTCGCTGACATTCAAAGTACTTTCTCATATTCACAAAGTGAGAAATACATAACAGAGTATCCGTATGCAACTGGATCAGTTTTAAAAGGGGAGGCAGGTGTAGGGGAAGACCTAAACATAGCTGTAAATGCAGATTACCCTTTGTTTAGGACTAAACACGGAGCCAAAGTTTTCAATCCCAGACCAGAGTATGTTTCCTTCTACTCTGGTGATACTTATTTTCAATCTTTTAACAGAGATTTCTCTGGAGAAGATTTAATTGTTTTTGGTATGTCAGAAGTTCAAAGACAGTTTAGAGTGAGAACAGGTGAAGACAAAAGGTATAGCTATATGGCTAATTTAGTTCAAAGAGGAACTAAAAACACCTATGACTCATACAAAATTGAAGATCAATCTTTTATGAGTGCGGAACAGTCAGACTCTGAAAGTTCTACAACGAGCTTTGGGTCTAACATATATGAGGAGTATGTTGGAGGTGAAAATTTTAGAAAAATACTAACAGGTACAAGTCAAGCCAATTTCGGATTTGAAAGAAAAAAAGTAGTCGCAGAGGGTCCTGTTCTAAAGTTAGAAAACCCAGTAGACTTAACAAGTAATGAAATAAGACCTTCTCTTGTTGATAATTTTGATCGAATACCAGAGTACAGCAACAAAGGCATTATTTACTGTCAAATTTACAAAGATGAAAGTGTAAACTATCCAAGTAAAAATACCACAAAATACATTTCAAATGGGTCTATACTAATAATAGATCCGACAGTTCAATATAACAAAACAGAGTTAAAATGTGGGGATACATTTACTCAGTCTACATATATAAAACACAGATCCTCAAATAACTCAAAAAGCAATATACAAGCTGGAGCAGATTCCTTTTTTGAAGGTAATTTTAGAGATCAATATAATTTCTTGCAGAATGGTGACGGATGGAACTCTGGAATGAAAATAGTGTGTCAAAATAGAGTTAATTCCAATATGCACGTTGAAATAACTGAGGAGCCATCAGATTATTATATACATCCAAGTACAAGAAAAAATCTTCAAGAGTGGCTTGAGTTATTCTCTTATGAAACACCAGCTAAATACAACTCAGCTTATAATATATCAGACGTTATTAAGTTAGCTTCATATAGCTCTTTAAGTCAATTCAAGAGTCTTGAAAGTGTTTACGATTTACCTACGAGGATAATGTATTCTCTTAAAAAAGATTACGGGGGTGTTTTTGATGAGTACAGGGTGTTTTTGCCTTTAAACATAAAAGACCTTGATTTATCTTTTGGAGAAATAAATCATCACGAGGACATAAACGGTGAGTTATTTACACTTCAGCAAAGAAAGTATCAACTCCAATACTTTAACACAAGAGGAACTCTTCAGGGATCAAACTCTGGTGTAGAAGTAGTAATCGGAGATGGATCTGTCTTATCAAGAGATGGGCAAACACTATCATCTTATGGGCTTAATCACAAATGGTCTGTTGTCAAAGGTAAAAGCCCAGGAGGTAAGGATGTAATTTACTGGTTCAACCAAGAGAACGGCTTGTTTATGCGTTTCGGTGCAGACGGAACTGTAGTGCTTTCTGAACGTAGTGGAATAAGGTCATTTGCAGCAAACAATACAAGATGGACTGAAAATCAATATAGCCCTGCACTAAACTACGGAATTAGAAGTGTGTGGGATGACAGGTTTAAAGAGGCTATTTGGACATTTATAGGGGTTAGGGCAAGTAAAGGTGCGTGGGGAACACTACCTTCAAATCAACTATATTCAGAAGGGGCTACTGTTACTGGGGTTACATTTGATAATTATTCATTTGACGGTATTCCTGACGTATATATATCTCTATCATTACATTATCCCACACCTCAATCAGAGCCTGGGGTAGGAAGTGATTGGGGAGTGTACTGGAAGAAGGCTGATAAAGATGACCCTGAACACTACAGTGTATTCACACTTGCATTTAATGAGTTATCAAACGGATTCAGCACGTTCTACTCTCACCTCCCAAAGACATACCTAAAGTGGAAGAACAAGTTCCTAAGCTCTCACCCAACAGAAAGAAGTGAGATTTACGAACATAGATATGGATACGACAAGTGGTATGAGTATGAGGGTGTATGGAAAGAGTCAGAGCCGTATCTTGAGGGCGTAGTTAATCCATTCCCTGATCAGTCTAAAAAGTTCGTTGCCATTCAGGCACTTACCGACAATGTTCCTGACAGGATAGAATTAATAACTAAAGACCACGAATCATTCTTAGTCGCTACAGACTTTGATGCGGAGGATGATGCATGGAGAACTCCTATCAAGAACGACATACTTACAAGTCAGACAGGTGACCCTAACGATGACACAGAATCACTTGTAGGATCTTACATGAGAGTGAAGTTTAAGTTCTTCAACGGTGCTTACAACAAGATGAACAACTTGGTAGTCAAGGTAAGACAAAGACTTAGGAGAACTCAGTCATAGAGTGTGCGTTGTTTTTTGTATCTTTGAAGTTAGTCTATAACTAAACTTCATAAGCATGGCGTGGATTGGCGCAGTAGTATCAGCAGGGATGGGTATTTACCAAGCGGTATCTGCATCAAAAGCAGCTAAAAATCTTCCTGACGCAAAATCATACGGGGCTACTCCTCAGATGAAAAGAGCTGAAGAAATGGCTCTTAGAAGAGCAGAGCAGGGCGTTTCTCCAGCAGAGAGAGCCTTGTTTGAGCAGGGGATGGCTCGTAGGACAGGTGCTGCTGAACGTGCCATGAGAAACATTGGAATGTCTGGTGTCGCTCAAGGCGTTTCAAACATCTTCAATATAGACGCTATGAATCAGTTCTCTGCACAAAGCGAGGCTGAACGTAGAAAGGGTGAGGCTATGTATGCTGGTATTGCAGGGCAGATGCAAGGCATACAAGACAGGGAGACTTCATCCTTCAATCAAATGCTACAACAGCAAAGAACGGCACTTGGCGGTGCTGCGGCATCTGGGATGAAGAACATTGCAGGTGCAGCTGGCATGGCGGCACAGGCTTACAACACCAATAAACTTGCAGAGGCTTACGCAAACTCAGGAGACACATATAACTACAATTTAGGTGGCGGAGGTCCTATGGGTAAAATGGAAGCACCAACTCCCGACTTACTTCCTACGGTAGACACAAGCGCACCGCCAGCTATCCCTGCTGGAGCAGGTTACCCTGGAATTACAGCACCTGATTCTTCTTCAGCTACTGCATCCCCTTTTGGGTCTAATGTTCAAGCAGAAAGGGCTTTTCAAGACTATGCTAATGCACAAGCTGGATACGATATAACAAAAGGATACGGATGGGGTCCAGCAAGTTCGGCAGCCTACAACAGTTACGGTGGGGGATACGCAGGGCTACCTACTCCTTTGACCACAATGTCATCATATCAATTACCGACTGATCCATTTTCAGGATTTTAATAATATAATAAAATAACATGGCAAAAGGAGGAGCTTTCGGCAACCCACTAACTACAGGTATAGCACTGAACTTCGAGGTCGATATGACCCCGTATCGTCAGATGATGCAAGACAATCTTAAGTTTGCTCAGACACAGGCTGCTGATAGAAAGAAGAAAGAGAAAGAGTTTCAAGATATACTAAAGAATATAACCTACGATGATTCTAAGATTTTAAAAAGACGTAGGGATGGTGCAAGGGTTGAATACGCATCACTTATAAACGATGTTATTAATCTAAATAAAAATGGAGATCGTGGTGGTGTTCAAAATAGAATTGCAGATTTTAGAAGCGGCATGAACAACTTGGTTGACGAGAAAACAAACTTCAACCTATATGAGAAAGCTGCTAGAGAAGGTAAGTCTTGGACAAGCGCAGAGTACATTAACGCAATGAATGGGCTTAATGAAGGAGAAACCTCTGACGAAAGCATACTTAAATTATATCCAGATGAAATTGATTACGACTCAAAAAGCGGCACTTTTGCTTCACAAGCCATTCCAAAAGCAGACGCAATGTCATGGGCAAACAAAATTTTGCAGGGTAGGTCTCTAAAATCCACCAACCAAAAACCTGAATTTGTACCAGAAACAGGTGAGTATAGATTCCCCCTTTCAAAAGTCGAAGACCCTGAAGCTTTTTATAAAGAAATGGGTGCGTTATGGTTAGGAGGAGGAGAGAGTCATGTTGAAACCATGAGGAGAGAGAGGGGTTTGACTTCAGATGACCTTGACGGAACAGGAGCAATTGACAATTCTACTGAATACATGAGGTCTCTTTTCCAAGACAAAGTAGAGGGAGAGAGATATGGAAGACCTCTCGCTCCAAAAACAGGTCGTGCAGGTGGTAAAACTCCTTTTGAAAAAGTTGTTGTACAAGACCCTGTAAGTCAAGAGGTTAATGTGATGTCTGAACCGCAAATGCAGGAAGTTGTAATAGGTCAAGATGCAATTGACAGAATGTTTGACCCTGCTTCACCTGGGTCCGTTACTTCTGATTCATTTAAAATGGAACAAGATGAGGGTGAGTCGTACTTGATAGAAGCTATGAGAGGATTGGGTTTTGAAACGGAAGCAACTGGAACATTTGGTGCTGATAAGGTTGTAGTAAAGAATCCAAAGACAAACAAAACGCATACTGTTGAATTTGACTACGATGAGGATGATGAGCAAAATAAAAGGGATCGTGAGCTTGAGAAGTTGAGGAATTGGATAAATAATAACGCTACTAGAGAACAGCAAGAAGTTGCAGGGGAACCTGCTCTATCTTATAATCAAACAGTTGCTTTTCCTTCATCTAAAATATTTGATATGCCTGTAGGCAAGAATGATATTATTGTAGATGAAAGTGGAGGAAAAGTTATTGAATTTGAAACTCAAGACTTACCTGTTGAAGTACAAGAAACAGTAACAGATAAGGATGGAAACAGATGGTACAAGGCTACCGTTTTCGCTGACGTTACAGCTCAAGCGATTGCGAGTGGCACAATATTCGACCCAACAGCCTCTGAAGGTGAGCCTGGTTACGAAAGACCAAAAATTCAAAGGACTGTTTTTATAAAGGAGGATCAAGCAAAATTAAGAAAGATGGCAGCTAAACTCGGAATGAGTTACGATGAAATCCTTAAATTAACAAGAGGTACTAAGGGTGGTAAAACAAATAATTACGGTATATAATGGCTAAAACTGATCCTATATACAGAGAGAAAGTATACAACGCATTAAAGGGCGAGCTTGGAGATTCATTTAACAAATCTTTTGAAGAGTTCAATGCGTCAATTGACTCAAACCCTGAATACATAGGGAAAGTATACAATGCCTTAAAAGGAGAACTTGGAGATTCATTTAACAAGAGTCAAGACGAGTTCAATTCTTTAATTGACTTAAAAAAAAAAGAGTCGACCAAACAAGAAGTTGGTCAAGAAGTTGGAGTTTCTGTGGAAGAACCTACACCATCTCCTTCGGTTTCTCAAGAGCAAGTTGAAGAAGCTCCTGCGTCTGCTCTTGATCAGTTAGAGCCATTATCTCAGATATTTGAAGTACCAATGTTCACCGACCCAGTTGAACGTGCTGGAGGTGCTATAGAAAGTCCTGAAATAGACATCCTGTCTGATGAGGATGAAGAAATGCTAAAGTCTGAAAAACCTTATGGGTTTGAAAAGTACATTACAGGTGCTTACGAAGACCCTAAAGAGGACTTAAAAGAAAAAAGAAACGCTTTAATAAAGCATCAAAAAGAAACAGAGGGAAAATACGCAGCATATCCTGAAGAGGAAAGAATGCAGCTTATGAGCGAGACTCAAGCAGATTATGGTGAGATATTCCTAAACTACCTTGACAAAACAGACCCTAACAATGCCAAAAGATTAAGAAGGCAGAGGCAGTCTGATGCGGACTTTTACTCAGAAACGGACAAGATTACACTTCCTTTTGTTCCGAGACAAAATGTTGAGATATTAGAGGAGTTAGGAATGATTCCTAAAATGTTCCCCGAAGTAAAAAGAACATCCCCAGCAAACCAAATTAGACTTAACGGTCTTCAATTGGTAATGGATGTAAAGCAGGATAACCTTGACTCATCAGTAAAGGGTTTTGATGATAAGTACGGAAATGAGTTTACTGCATTAACTGATAACCTTCAGGGTATGCAGAATTTAATATCTGGAAACACATTCAACGGAACTGAGGACCAGTACAATGAGTATATGAATGGAGTAAACAGACTCAAAGAGTTAGAGTCTACTCCTGAGTATTTAGGGTATCAGCAATCTTTCGATGAATATAAACTGTTTGAAGAAGAGTATAAAAAAGACTCAGTAGTAAGGGAGGCTGATTTTGCAGCCTTAGAAGCATACAACTATCAATTAAAAAAAGACGAAGAGTACAAGGAAAGCGGATTGTTGGGTAGGTCTTTCATCAACGCCTCTGATATAACTAAAGGTGCTATAATGAGACTTTTTCAATCAGCCGCTACGTTGCCTAAGATATTAATGCCTGACAATGAGTACGCTTTGTCGGATGGTTTAAAAGACTACGTTGACAACGTGTCTAAAGTTTATAACGAAAGAAACCCCAAGCCGTCAGCATTCACAAAAGAAGGTCTTACATCAAGTATCGCTAATGTTAATGGATACGATGTTGAAATTGACGGTGATGAACCTACAGGTAGAGTCTTTGATAAGGACGGATATCTATTGCCAAGAAAGACCGTTGCAGGGTACACTACTTTCAGTGATTCTGACGATGTTTTTGCTGAAGAAATTGTAAAAGTGTATGAGTCAAATAAAGATGAATATGACATAGAGGAGACTATAAATATTGCTTCAAATCTCTATACTGCTGGAGAAGTCACTGCCGATATGTTCATAACACTTGCTCCTATATCAAGAGCCGTTGCCTTGAGTACTAAAGCAGGAACAGCATCAAAGGCTGCAAAGCTTCTTAGGATTGGTGAGGTGTCTGAAAAAACAGCAGGAAACTTTGGAACTTTCACAGGTGTAATGGTTCAAAGTTCAAATGGATTTTACGATGCGGCAATTGAAGCAGGAGCGTCAGAGTCAGAAGCAAGTTCGTTTAGTGCTTTTCAGTCTGCTATTATCGGAACTATAGCCCTGTTGAATCCAGTTGAATCTAAGGCTATTGCCAATATGTTTACTGGTCAGTCATCAAAAGAATACGCTAAGAAATATGTTTCCGAGATACTAAAAGGTAAAACAAGATCTGAAGCAATGAAAAGTGTTGTTTCAAATGTTGTCAAGAAAGCTGGTCAGTTAAATTATGAGATGTTCAAGGAGGGCGTTGAGGAGATAACTGAAATACCTGCTGGTCAATTTGGAGACTACTTATTTGACATTGGAACAACTACACCTGGTGAGATACAAGACTATATTGACACTTTTGCTGTTGCTTACTTAGCGTCAGGACCAATGTCTCTTATAAGTTTAAGAGGCAATAACCCTAATATGTCAACAATGCTCTACTCAGCTATGGGTGACATGGAGTATGTTGAGAATCTTCTAAAGAATAACATAAACAAAGAAGTAAGACTTGCTGATGGCGGTAAAAAACTGATAACTGAAGAATTTGTTCAAGAGCAAATGGACAGACTTAACAGAATTAAAACCGTATCAGAACCTTACTTACAAAATGAGGCTCTTACTGAAGATGAAAAGAAATTAGTTGTTTCTCTTGTAAACAAAAGACAAGCACTTAGCGAAACCCTTAAAAATACTGATGATGTAGTTGGCAAGAAATCAAAACAACAAATTGAAGCTATAAATACTCAGCTTGAAAGATTCTTAGATAAGAAAGACGGATCTCCATTCTACTTAGTTGAAGGTAAGGCTATTTCAAAAGAAGAGCTTGACGAAAAGATTGCTGATGAAAATTGGGTAAAAGGGTTTAAAGAAGGCAGATGGGCTGTTCATATAACCAACGACCAAGACGTAATAAATCGTTTAAAAGAAGCTACTGAGGGGAAGCCCGTAGTAGAAACTGAAGTTGAGGCTGAAGTTGAGTCTGAAGTTGAAGAGTCTCCTGTCGAAAAGCAAGTGTCTGTAAATAAAGGAGATAAGATACAATTTTCTTCTGATGGTCAAGTCTTTGACGGTGTTGTTACAAAGCAAACAGAGGACGGTGTTTACATAGAGAGCGATGTATCTGGAGAGGAAACTTTAATACCAACAAATAAAGTAATTGCAACTGCCGATATGGGTATAGTTGCTGGAGATAGTGTATTTATTGAAACTGAAGGAGGTCCTGTATTAGGTAAAGTAAAAAGCATTACAGACACTGAGATTGAAATAGACAACCCAGACATTCCTGGTGAAACCATAACAATTGATAGAAACAGAGCAAGAAAAGTAAAAGAAGGTAATGAGGTTCAATACAATGTCTCAGGAGAGCTTGAAACATTTAAAGTAAAAAGAGTTGAGGGGGATCAAGTTGTTGTTGAAAACCCAGACATTCCTGGGGGGGAGATATCTCTTCCATCAAGTGAAGTTACATTAAAAGACCCATTTAAAAGAGTTGAAGATGATACGCAAGTTGCCGAACAAGAACGTGTGGATACTGAAGGGCAAGGACGGGAAGAAGACGCTGGGCAAGTTCAAGAGCCTGAAGTCAGCGAAGAAGAGGGAGCAACAGATACAGTACTTCAAGAGGAAGTAGAAGCTACGGACAGTTCGGTAAACGAATTGATAGATGAGTTAAACGCTTCCGACCCCAAAACCGTCCCTCAAAGTAAAACGAGAGAAATGGTTAAGGTTGCAAGAGATGTAAAAAAAGCACTTAACACTTTATCAAAACTACTTCCTGATGTAAAAATTGTTGTCCATAAAACTTCAGAAGGTTATGTTTCTTCTGACAAGAGTAGGTTTTCTGGTGAAGGTGGAGAATACAACCCTAACACAAAAACAATACACATAAATCTTGAAAAAGCAACTCCCACAACTGTTGCTCACGAGGTGTTTCACGCTGTATTGATAGAAAGTCTTGGAACCGTTGATACGCAAGAGACAACGGATGAAATGTATGACAGGATACTTAAATCAACTAAATTAAGTAACGAGGTAAGGACTAAAATTGAAGAGCATAAGGCAAAATACCCAGAGGGGATTCAAAGCGAAGAAGCTTTGGCTGAACTTACAGGTATACTTGCTTCTGAATATAGCTCACTTTCTCTTACAGCAAAGGGGGCTGTAAAATCATGGGTAAACAAATTATCAAGAGCAGTTGGTCTTGGAAATATGTTCGACCAAGTTGCAAAAGACAAAGAGGTAATAGATCTTCTTAACGTACTGTCAGAAAAACTATCAAAAGGCGAAGTTCTTGAAGAGGCTGATGTAAAAGAGATTTCAAGAAGGAAGAAGCCAACAGAGAAGAAAAGTGACAAAAAGCCTGAGTCAAAGAAAAAGCCTAAGAAAGAAGAGAAGAAGCCGTCAGAAAGAGTCTCAAGGCAAGATAGAAGATTAGTAGATAGAGCCGCTGAAAAGGCTAAAATGGCTGTTGAAGATTTTGTATTTGCTGTAGCATCTGGAACTTATGATGTTTCTGAGAAAGTTTCTAAAGTAGTTGATAAGCTAATAAAGCAAAGAGTAATAGATATTGCAAACTCAATACAGAGTGCAAGTCTTTCAAATGAGTCAAAAGAAAAATTACGAAAGTTAATTCCATCTATAAACAAAGAGGACATAAAAAGCATAATGTCTGATGTTTATGAAATGCTTCCAAAGCCAAAAATAGATAAGATATCTCAGTTGGCTAAAAGAAGAGGTAAGAGTGTAATAGACTTTTTATATGATTCAGTAAATAACTTTGAAAATTTAACAGAAAGTGTTTATGATGCTATAAATCCCTTTTTAAATAAGCTATACAAGGCAATTGCTTTAACTGCTATGCTTAATGTATCTATGTCATACGGAACAGATTTCACTGGTGCAATTGACTCTTTGATAGCTAAAATTCCAGTAAAAGAGATGGCTGTTGACATGGCTAAAGTAGCTACAAGTGTAAATGCGGTTGACTCTGCAATTACAGACTTAGTAGTAGATGGGGCTTTTGGCGAATATAACACTACCATTGAAAGACTTATGGTAAAAGCTGGGTCTGAATCAATGGTTAAAAAAGCTGATGAAACTTTTGAAGCCAAGTTAAAAGATGATGCTCAGATTGAAAAAGAAAAAGAAGATTTAAAAAAGGAATTAGAAAGATTAGAGCAAGCCAAAAGTGACTCAGCCGCTATTGTTATAAACAATGAAATACTTGAAAAAAACACTCATTACAATTCAGACAACAGGTATGAGAAAACACTTCATGCTTTCGATAATCAATACCCAAATTTAGATAAGTTTGGTGATTATATCGGTCAAATAGTTGGGGTTTTACCTCCTAAATTAGCAAGGCAAGAACGAGGTATTAGAAGTGTTGAAGGAATCGGTATGATTCAGCACAACCTTGATGGAGATGTTTATACTGGTGTTTACATGGATGCTAATAATTCTTTCCATAGAACATCTAAAACAGCCATAACAGACTCTAAAGGAGACACATACGGTTACGTTCAGGTTTACGAGTTCTTAGAGGGAAGTAATGGAGAGAGAGCGAGAGTTGTTTACAAAAAATACTCCGAAGTTCCTGACTCAGAATTAAAGAATACAACTCCATTTAGACAATTTCTATATAAAGATATTGACTTTTCAAAGAAATATGACGCACAAGGGTTTAACGGAACTGTTGGGTCTATTGGGTTGAAAAATGGAAAGAAAAATCCTTACTATATAGGAAACCAAGATGTTACTAATAAAAGTGCTGTTGATATAAATTTTGCGAAAAAAGCACCAAGAGCTTACGGTAGTTTTAGCGGCACTGCTGTAACATTTATTTTTAAGGATAAAGCTGGTAATCAATATGTTTCTGAGTTCGCTGGACCTGTTTCTGACATAAAAGAGCATGGGGACAACCTAATTAAGGTATATGGCGATCAAGATATGGTCATAGGTCATCACGATGTTGGATCTTTTAACTACAAAACAAAAGGCGTAGACGGAAAGATAAAAACGACTCGGATAGATGACATGAATAAAGATGTGTCATTAAAAAATCTTAGCGGTGGAGGTAAGGCGCAATTGCAGAACTACGCAGGTAGTGGAACGTACAAACTGCTTGATTCCGAACAAGAAGCACTTAAAAAAGCAAACCCAATTAGACAAAATGTAAGAAAACAGAAGGTAGATAGCGGTGAATACCTTATTGCTCCAAATGGAAGAAGAAGTAATCTACCTAAAAAGCAATACGACCTTGTAAGAACCAAAGAGTTTAAGGATTGGTTTGGGGATTGGGAAAATGATCCTGAAAACGCAAGCAAAGTTGTTGATGAAAATGGGGAGCCTTTAGTTGTTTATCACGGAAGCCCTGTTATTGATATTGAGGAGTTTGATAGGTCTAAGAGCAGTAAATTTCAATCAGTACGAGAATATGGTACATACTTTAGTACCAATAAAGTATTAAGTGAGCTTTATGCTAATCAAAAAATATCAAGCAAGGGTGAGGTGTATCCAGTTTTTTTAAAGCTTAATGATTTAGTTGATTTTGAAGCTAATGGCGAGGTAAACGTAGATGCTTGGGAAAATCTTGAGGCAGATTTAGGTTACAAAAAAGCAACTGGAAGACCTGCTATGGAAGCTTACGCTGGTAAAAATTCTATGCGTCCAAAAATGAGGGTGGACGGCATAAAGGCTAATAATGTTATTGATATGTTTCCATCTGAGATAGCATTTATGAGTCCTAAAGAATACAAAAAAACAGATGCTTATGAAAAAGTAAGAAGAAAATATCTTGGAGATGCATATCTTGTGTTTGACCATGTTTCTAACGCTATAAAATTAGCCGATGGAACAAATGTAACTTTTGATAAATCAAATAATATCAGAAAGCAGAAGGTAGATGACGATAAAAAAGCTTATGAGGATGGCTCTAAAGAGTTAAATCAAAAAGTTAAGAAAAAGGAAGATGCTCAAAGAAGTTATTCGGATAGAAAAATAGTTCCCCTTATTAGAACTTTAAGAAAGAGATTCTTTGACTTTCAAGGTTTTACAAAATCAATGCTAAGAAAAGCTGAACTTGGCAGAATAGCAGACAGGCTTACAAATGCGAAGGGTGCTGGCGGTAGAGCTAAAGCAATATTTAAAGAGTACTATGATAAAATCTATGATGGTCTTTCTGTTAGTGAAAGAAAGCATTTAGACAACCTTATAACTTACAGGAGGATTGTTTCTGCCAATGAAGCCAGGATAAGAAGCAATGCTGAAGCAGAAATTGAGTTCAACAAGGTTTCTCAAGAAATAAAAGACATCAAAGCAAAGTCTAAATTAACTAAAGATGAGAAGGCTGAGTTAAAGAAGCTTGAATCAAAGAAAAAAGACCTTAAAAAGAAAAAAGACCGAGGTGAAATAATGACTGGATCAATAGGTCTTGATGACGCAAAAGCTGCAATCAGAGGTCTTGAGTCAATTGTTGGGGCTGAAGTGTTTGAAAATATAAACGGAAGAGCAAACGAGTATTTTGGTGCATTTGATGAAATGCTTGACAAAGATTTAAAGGATGGTCTTGTCACGCAGGAGCAATACGATGCAATGAAAGGCATTGATTATTCTCCGAGGGTTTGGATGACATACATATATGACCTTGAAGGTGATGCAGTTTTGATGAGGGATGCGCTTGACAGGTTGAAAAAGAAGTTTTCTTTAAGTGAAGCTAATTACCAAACATTGAAAGAAGGTCTAAAGAATAATGACCCTAATATGCTTGGAACGCTTATGATGGACTCAGAGATTCTTCTTTCAACGTACCTGAATACAAGAGAAAAGAAAAGGTCTTTCAATAATCTAAACCAAGAAATGGCAAAAGAACTTGCCAAGTTGATTCCTGAGTTTGAAGAACTTTCAGCTAAAAAAGACTTAACTAAAGAAGAGAAGAAAAGACTAAAGTATTTAAAACAAGTGAATGACTCATTCTCCTTGACTCCAAGAACTGGTTTTAGGGAGATGTTCTATTATTCTGAGGGTAAAAGAGAGAAGTTCTATGTAAAGGATGAGATATACGATGAGTGGTATGATAACAAAAAAGGAGTATTAGACAAGAGTATTGAAAGCGGAATATCTAAATGGACAGGAGTAAAGCTACTGAAGGCTTCTGCAACAGGGGCTAACCCATTGTTCGCAATAACCAACTTCCCAAGAGACTTCTTCCAGGTGTTGCTTTTCTCAAACGCATACAGTCAGATTCTCCCAAAGTCAATGGCTCAACTGACAGTAGATTTCTTTAAGTCTTGGGCAATGATACATACAGACTCAAAAGAGTTCAAAGAGTTCGTTAAATATGGAGGAATGATGGACTTTTTGTACACCGATGGACGAGTTGACCAAGGTGCTGGTATGAAATCAAAAATCAAAGACTTTATAGCCTCTACAAAAGTTGGAGACAAAGGATACTACAAGGGAGCCCAACTGTTTGAGAAAGCCGCTGATTTAGCCTCTTATTTAAACATGATAAGTGAAATAGGCTTTAGGTTATCTGTTTACAATAAGGCGTTGTCTAACGAAATGAAAAAGTTAGATAAGGATAGAAAGGGTATGACTCCTGAAGAGATAATGATGGCTGAAGAGGACGCAAGATACAGAGCTTCTGCTGCCGCAAGAGAACTGATAGACTTTTCAATTGGGGGTGATGTGATAAAAGGTGCGGATCCATACCTTCCATACATTAACGCTGCTGCTCAAGGTACTTACACTGCTTTGAGATATTCCTACGAGAATCCTGCTGCAATATCGATTAAAACACTTCAAGCAACAGGCTTGGTTTCAGGTGCTATTATGTTACTCGGAACTGCTTTAGTTGGAGCGAATAGAGATGATGACGATGAAAATTCTGTAAAGGATATAATGACCAAAACATATAATGGCGTTTCTCCTCACATAAGAAAGAACTACTTCATCATACCTTTAGGAACAAAAGATGAAAAAGGAGATTACAAGTATTTCAAGATTGCAAAAAACCAATCATTAGCACCGTTTTTTGTTTTAACTGAGTCTATTATGGAGTCTTCATACTTAGACAACAAGGAGTCAAACAAGAATCTTGGCTTTAGAATGCTTGACTCATTTTCCTCTTCTTTTATGCCTTTAGATGTAAATCCTTACACTCCAGAAGGTGAATTTAAAGGAGTTGATATTGTTGGGAATACATTCTCAAAAAACCCAGTTGTTGGAGGAACCATAGAGTGGGCTACTGGTTACAATTTCTTTAGAAACGAGCCATTATCAAGAGAGGCATATTCTACTAAGATAGGAAGCGATGCTTGGGATAATTTCTCAGACTCAAGAACAGAAGAATTTTACAAAGATTTTACCCAGTTTATGGATGAAAACGGTGTTCCTGCCGCATCTCCTGCAAAGATTAAAAACTCAGTAGAAAGACTAATAACAAGCCCATACACTAATCCATTTACAAACGCTCTTTACGTTACTCTTGAGTCTCAAACAGACTACGCTAAATCTTTTAACAAGCAGTCTGGTATTGAAGATGTAACAAAAAGTATAATGAAAGGATTTGCTGGAGAAAAGAGATTAATAGGCTCTGCTAATTACAAACCAGAAGACTCAAAACTCAATAAATCACAAAAAGAAAGTATTGATAAAAAAATATCAGACATAAATAAAGGAAAGGCAATTGCAAAAACATACGGAAGGAGGATAGGTAAAGAACTTTCCGTGGATCAAGAATTTATCAATGCTTCTAACAAAGATAAAATGAAAATAGCAGAGGGTAAGTTCGATCAAGTTGTAGACTTCGCATCAAGAAAGGGTATTGAACTTGAACCCAAAGAAATAGAGATGCTTCAAAGAAAGTTTATGAGCCAAGTAAACATTAGAAATCGTGACATTGAACTGTATAAGTTCTACGATGTAATGTATGAGACAGACCCAAGAATACAATCACTTACATGGATTAAAGAGTTTGGATATCTTGACCCTAAATCAGATGACTATAAAGAACTTATGATTGAGTACAAAAACACGTACAAGAAAACCATGGGTAAAAATGTTTCTGACATATTCTTCCAAAACATAGGCAGGTATTACAAGGAAGAGGGTATGAACTAAGTACACAATGTTATATCCTCAAAATTCCGTACCTTTGAGATATGCCAAAGGATGCGTGTTATAAAAAAGTCAAGGCGAAGTACAAGGTATTTCCAAGCGCACGAGCATCTCAGGCTATTGCCAAATGTCGAAAGGCAAGCGGTACGGTTAAAAAGGGTAAGAAGGGAGCGAGCCTAAAAAGGTGGGAAAAGGAAAAATGGGTTGATACCCAAACAGGTAAGGCTTGTGGTTCTGGTGGTAAGAACGAGTATTGCAGACCTACCAAGCGTGTTTCTAAGAAGACTCCGAAGACTAAATCGGAAATGTCTAAATCGGAACTCGCAAGAAAGAAGAGGGAGAAGGCTAAGAAGGGTATGGGTAAACGAGTAAAAGCTGTAAAACGTGGCAGAAAAAAGTAAACATAGCAGAGCGAAAGCTACTATGAAGCGTTTGGGGATTAGTGGCTTCAATAAGCCTAAGAGAACCCCGTCTAACGCTAAAAAAAGCCACATAGTAATGGCTAAAGAGGGCGATAAGACCAAGCTAATCCGTTTTGGAGAGCAGGGCGCATCAACTGCTGGCAAGCCTAAGAAGGGTGAGTCAGAGAAGATGAAGAAGAAACGTGCGAGTTTTAAAGCTCGTCACGGAAGGAACATAAAAAAAGGCAAAATGTCTGCCGCCTTTTGGGCTGACAAAGTTAAATGGTAAAGATATGGCTTACGGTAAAAAAATGTCTAGTAAAACATCTTCAATGAAGAAGTGCGCTAAGTGCAAGATGGGCAGTAAATGTAAGTGTAA
>Ga0209199_1000808_pt1 | contig 41145 bp, 40 predicted proteins | sample COGITO_mtgs_1105_7_FD_184805 | JGI IMG/M metagenome (GOLD analysis project Ga0209199, IMG submission 184805) | Pelagic marine microbial communities from North Sea - COGITO_mtgs_110523 (SPAdes) (version 2) | ecosystem: Environmental > Aquatic > Marine > Epipelagic ... | reverse complement strand
CGCATTATCACCAATTTGGGTGTTCTGGACGTGGTTGAGGGCGGATTGAAAATCATCGAGATCGCCGATGGGGTGACCGAGGCTGACTTGCGCGCTGCAACAAAGGCGACAATCGTATAGGATCAAATTTAGCCAGAAAAAGAGTGCAACTTCGGCATGCGGACACAGTGGATGGCTCATAAAACAGATGTGTTGTGAGCCATTACTCTGGCCCATCAGTAATGAAGGTCTGGAACAGGATTTTAATCTTATCACCGCGCATCAGCAACACCTGCTAATGATCAATGGCAGGGGTGAGTATCTGTGGTAATATTATTTCGGGCCACTGGCATTTTTGTAAAAAATCGAGCCTTGCAATAGGCTTTCCCACAGTCCGAACCCAACCCTAAGAGCAACGCTAATTTTGCCGAAGCAGCCTTGGGTAATCTCATCTACCCGCTGGATTATTGAAAAAAACTGCACATAACACACGCCTTGGCTGATTGAAAAGCCCGCCACACACGCGAAAAAACTCCCTGACAGTCAGCGAGTTTGCCACACAGAGCCGGCTGGCCAATCCAAAGTAACGCCCGATATGAATTAATCGATAAAACCGTCATATTGCGGATTGCATTTACAAGGCTCCACGCACGGGCAGTCAAATTGTAATCCCCTCAAAAGCAGGGACATCACAGCTTTTTCAATGCTCTGATTTGCAGGGTTCACGCACATTGCGTGATCGATGTGGGAGGCGAAGGCGGTGCGTTAATATCAGAAATTTTCAAGGCAGTGGCACATGCGCGGGGCACATTGTTTGATCGCGCACATATGATTGCTGCAGCTCGAACGTATATGCAAAAGAACAGTGAGCCTCAGAGAGTTGAAATAATAGCTGGAGACCCATTCAAGCCTCTTTTCCAGAGAGGAAATGTATATTTTTTTCTCACGTACTGGCAAAATTAAGTGCCAATAAGAGCTTGGAACTATTGAAGAACTGCCAAATTGCTATGAATAACACATCCTTGCGCTTGTTAAGTTTTGACCGGCCGGTGAAAAGAACTTAATCATAGCAGCCCCTGAAAACAGGCGCTTTTCTGAACAAAGCGTTGACTGCCTCTCCGTTACACCCTATTTTTTATTATTTTGAGATACGTGAATAACTCAAATTCGGTTTTTTATTAATATGGACCGCTACTCACCGATAGGTAACACTAAGAGCAAGAACAAGAATACTGTATTGTTCTGCGAGGCAAAGCCACCAGGGCAACTTACATCAGTGGTTCATAGGTACGTCAAAATTTGGACCGATAAACTGATAGATAGGGATTACCAGTTCCACGCTCTACCCGACGCCTGTACATACTTAATCTTCGATCAACTCAGACCGGAAGTTGTCGGACCCACGACGCTTCGTGGTTCGTCTATGGAATTTAATTTAGGTAAGCGGTTTCACTATCTGAATATTCGGTTTTTTCCGGGAACTTGGCAAACCGATTATGGTCAACCTTTTGTTGGTCAAATTAATCAGCCCTATAGTGGCAATTTACCCTTACTCACAATTAACCAAGAACTGCATGGGCGCCCATTCAAGCAACAACAAGAAATTCTTACCCAGTGTGTGGAGGAACTGGTAAATCAGAAAATTCTTGTAACAAGCGTTTTAGTAATGCGCATTCTAAAGAAGCTTGATTCAATAAATTCGGTTGCAGAAATGGCAAAAGCTACCCGCATTTCTTCAAGGCATCTTCAGCGATGTTTGAAGCGGGAAACTGGGTTTACGCCCCATGATTTTCTTAAAATAATGCGGCTCCAAAGATCGCTTTCTAGCTCTGATTTAGATCAATATTTTGATCAAGCGCATTTTATCCGCTCTTTTCGTAGCGCTACAGGTCGGACGCCATCAAAATTTTACGACGAATTTGATGTCTGATATCTACAATACACAGGCACATGTTCCGCTAGTTTGTTCATCAATAAATAACTGTAGTGAAGGAGATGAACGAAATGAATGCTGTAGGTTGGTTTGACGTTTATGTAGACGATATGGATCGCGCTGTCGGTTTTTATGAAAATGTACTCGGAGCGAAGCTCGAGGCGATGGAATGATCCAACCAGTGAATCGCGGATGATGAGTTTTCCAGGCAATATGCACGCATATGGAGCGGCTGGGGCACTTGTGAAAACAGAGCATGCAAAGCCCGGCCCAGGTGGAACACAGCTCTATTTTTGGTCGAAGATTGCGCTACGCAGCAAGCGCGTGCAGCGGGCGCAGGCGGTGTCGTCATTCGTCCAAAATTTTCGATAGGACAGTTTGGATTTGTCGTGCTGTGTAAAGATACAGAAGGTAATATGATCGGTTTCAATTCCTTGAAATAAATGAAATGGCATGAATTCTTTGGCGATTAGGCTTTCAGGGCTTCTAGCAACCACAAAAAGGGTAGATTGCCCCGAAAATCCTTTTCCTCCTGATAAAAGGTTCTCATCTAGTTTTGTTTGATCCGGGCGCCTGTTTTCGCCAGTAAATCAAATATCAAAACCGAGTATTATAGTGTTCAAGCTAAAATGCGATTTCTCGCTGTCATTTGTGCAAGTATTTTGACGTTGAAAGACCTGATTGTGGTTTGCGCGCCTCGCCGTAGATCAACTTGGGGGTGTTTATTATTGTTAAATTATTTGTAAAAGTATATACGCGTTACATGAAGCTTGGATATATTATTATTTATGTGTCTGACGTGCCCAAAACTGTCGCATTTTATGAAACAGCCTTTGATCTCAAGCGCCGGTTTATACACGAAAGTCACCTTTATGCTGAGATGGAAACCGGCAGCACGGCGCTTGCTTTTGCTGGCAATGAAGCCGCCGAAATAGCCGGGCTAAGCCTTCTGCCAAATGATCCCAAAGCGGTTGCCGCAGGCTGGGAAATTTGCCTGATCACCGATGATGTGGCCAAAGCCTATGACCATGCAATTTCCAAAGGATGCAGCCCGGTTGCGCCTCCGACGGAAAAACCCTGGGGCCAGACGGTTTCCTATCTGCGCGATTTGAACGGCTGCCTTGTTGAGTTAGCCTCGCCTATTAGAGATGGGACATGACATGGACGAGACCGCCAAAGCAGAGATCACGGAACGCATTTTAAAAACAGTTGCAGATTTATCCCCAAAAGCCACGTTTAGATCTATGTACGGAGGGACGGTCATCGAAATGCGCGCAGCCGACCCCAAAACCCGTGTCGTTGGAGTGTTTGCCTATACCAAATACGTCTCTGTTGAGTTCACCAAAGGGATCATCTTGGACGACCCTCACAAAGTGCTCGAAGGGGCGGGTAAAGTGAGACGGCACATCAAACTGCACGGTTTGAATGACATCGTTACAAAAGATTGCCTGACTTTGTTAAAACAAGCGCTCAAATCCCCTGTCTAAACTCACATACCATTGCCCCAGAACACGGTAAATTCGGCCAGGGCACACCTAAGTTCAAAAACTATTGATTACAATTATCCGCAAAGCCGAGCAGCAAATGACGATATGTAGAGATATTGCCACATAAGTGACAGTGACAGTGACAGTGACAGTGACAGTGACACCAAACACGCGCGGATATTTAAGCAAACCAATAAATAAAACGCCCTGAAAAGGTGCAACCATTCATTATGGATCGAGGGTCCAAACCCACAATCCTGTGTGGACAAAATTCTGTTAGAAATTTTGGCTGCGTGGGCCTAGATACAAGAGTATGATAAAACTCCCTGCCCAGTTTTCAGACTGGTTCGCCACCCGCGGCTGGTCGATCCATGACCATCAACAGCAGATGCTGGATAAAGCCGACGCCACCGCATTGCTGCTGATTGCTCCGACGGGTGGCGGCAAAACGCTCGCAGGGTTTTTACCCAGCCTAATCGATCTGGCAGCAACTCCACGGCAGGGCCTTCATACGATCTATATCTCTCCGCTCAAAGCGCTGGCCGCCGACATCAAACGCAACCTCAGCACTCCGGTGACCGAGATGGGCCTGCCAGTGCGGATCGAAGACCGCACCGGTGATACACCGTCAAGCCGCAAACGTCGCCAACGTGCCGACCCGCCGCATATTCTGCTTACCACCCCCGAAAGCCTTGCCCTGTTGATCAGCTATGAAGACGCCCCACGTATTTTCGCCGGTTTGCAACGCATCGTGATCGACGAAATCCATGCTTTAGCAGATAGCAAGCGTGGCGATCAGTTAATGTTGGCCGTGGCGCGTTTGAACGCGTTGTGCCCCGCCGCGCGCCGCATCGGTCTGTCGGCCACGGTCGACGACCCCAAGGCGATTGCGCAATTTCTGACCCGCAGCGACGATTCCTGTCATATTTTGAACGCTGATCCCGGCCCAAAACCCGACATCGCCATGCTTGATATTGCTGCCCCGCCCCCTTGGGCCGGCGGTGGCGCCGCCTATGCGATCCAAGCGGTGCTTGAACAGATTGCGCAGCATAAAACCACTTTGATTTTTCACAACACCCGCGCACAGGCCGAGATCTTTTTTCACAAATTATGGCTCGCCAATGCCCAAAGCCTGCCCATCGGCATCCATCACGGCAGCCTTGACCGGGTGCAGCGCGACCGCGTTGAGGCGGCGATGGTGCGCGGCGAATTACGGGCGATTGTCTGCACCGGAAGCCTTGATTTGGGGATTGATTGGGGCAATGTTGATCTGGTCGTCCAGATCGGGGCGCCCAAAAATGTCAAACGGCTGGTGCAGCGGATCGGGCGGGCCAATCACAGCTATAATACCCCGTCCAAAGCGCTGTTAGTGCCTGCCAACCGATTTGAAGTGGTTGAATGCCTAATTGCGCTGCGCGCAGTGGAAAGCCACAGCCTCGACGGCGAGGCACGTGGGCGCGGCCCGCTCGACGTCTTGTGCCAGCACATATTGATCATCGCCTGTGCTGGTCCGTTTGACCCCGATACCTTGTTTGAGCAAACTCGACAAACTGGCGCCTATCACGATCTTACCCGCGATGAATTTGACGCCTGTCTCGATTTTTGTGCCACTGGCGGCTATGCCCTGCGCGCCTATGACCGGTGGCAACGTCTCATGACCGATTCCGACGGGCGCTACCGGTTGCGCGATCCACGCAGTGCAGCCCGAATCCGTATGAATATCGGCACCATTCAAGATACCGATACCTTAAAGGTACGCCTGCAGCGCAACCGAGGTGGCAAGCCTTTGGGCGAGATCGAAGAAGGGTTTGCCGCCACCCTAAGCAAGGGCGATACATTTTTGATTGGCGGTCAGGTTGTACGCTATGAAGGTCTGCGCGAAATGACGGTCGAAGTCTCAAGACAGGCAAATAAAACTCCGAAAATCGCTACTTTCATGGGGACGAAATTTGCCACATCCACCCAGCTGAGCGCAGGTATACTCAGGTATTTCGAACGCAATGACTGGACTGACCTGCCCCGTCATACCGCCGAATGGTTATCCTTGCAGCAGCGGGTATCACGTCTGCCACAAGCCGGCAAATTGTTGATCGAAACCTTTGCCCATGAGGGGCGTGAATATCTGTGCGCCTATGGGTTTGCCGGACGCAATGCGCAGCAAACGCTGGGCTTGCTGCTGACCAAACGCATGGAAGAACTGGGGCAGAATCCGCTGGGATTTGTCGCCACCGACTATGCGACACTGGTCTGGGGGTTAACCACGGTCACGGACCCTGCCGCACTTTTTGAAAGGCAGGCACTGGAACATGGTTTTGAGGACTGGCTGTCGGGAAATGCCGTGATGAAACGCACCTTTCGCGCCTCTGCCACCATCGCGGGTCTGATTGAACGCAACCTGCCGGGACAACGCACGTCTGGGCGTCAGGCGACTTTTTCGTCAGATATCTTGTATGATACCTTGTTGAAATACGATCCGGACCACCTGTTGCTGGCGATCACCCGTACCGAGGCGATGCGTGGGCTGATTGATTTTGAACGGTTGCGTGAGATGACCCAGCGCATTGCAGGCCACATTGATCATATCCGGCTGCCGCGGATCAGCCCATTGGCCGCACCGCTTTTACTTGAGGCCGGTCGGGTACCCATTGCCGGCGCCGCACAAGAACGTCTTGTGGCCGAAGCCGCCGCCCGCTTGATGGAAGCTGCGGGGCTGACGACATGAAGGCGCGAAACGCGCAGGGCAAACTGCAAAAGACCCTGACGGGGGGGGTGCCAATTGCACTTGCTGGGGCATCTTTGATCGCTTTGGGATCGGGTGCGCTTTGGTGGCCGGCAAAAAGTATGTTGTGCGTCTCGGACCTGCATCTTGGTAAATCGGAACGCTATGCGCGCGCCGGCGGGGCAACCTTGCCACCCTATCAGACGCAAGGCACGCTTTTAAAGCTTGAGTCAGATCTTGACGCCTACCCCGCCAGCACCGTCATCTGCTTGGGCGATAGTTTTGACCACCCGCAAGCACCAAGTGAGTTGGCCAAAGACGACCGTTTGTGGATCAACCGATTGCAGGCCGGCCGCGACTGGATCTGGATTGAGGGCAACCACGACCCTGGCCCTCTGGATATAGGTGGCAGCCACCGCACCACCCTGAGCGTTCATCCGTTGTTTTTTCAACATATCGCTGCGCCAGACCACAACGGGGACATCATGGGCGGCGAAGTGAGCGGGCATTATCACCCCAAAGCTCGGCTGAAAACAGCCGCCCGCACGGTGTCACGCGCCTGCTTTTTATTGGACAGGCAACGACTGATACTGCCTGCCTATGGCACCTACACAGGCGGTTTGCACAGCAATCACAGTCAGTTACAGGCGCTAATGGGCGCCGGGGCTGTGGCCATTTTAACCGGCAAAACCCCCCAAATCATTCCCATGCCCCGATCAGGCACCGACAGATAGTCACACAGTTAGGCTGTCGGGTTCCGGCAGGCCATTTGCCCGCAGACAAGCCGTCAGGGTATTGGCCAGCAAACACGCGATCGTCATCGGGCCTACGCCACCAGGAACCGGGGTAATTGCGCCCGCGACCGCGGCCGCACTGGCGTAATCCACATCCCCCACAAGACGGGTGCCACCCTCGGGTTTTTCGATCCGGTTGATCCCCACATCAATTACCGTAGCGCCGGGTTTGATCCAGTCGCCCGGCACCATCTCGGCCCGCCCGACCGCAGCAACCACGATATCGGCGCGACCAACCACCTCTGGCAGATTTTTGGTTCTGGAATGGGCAATCGTCACCGAACAACTGTCACCTAACAATAACTGCGCCATCGGTTTGCCAACAATATTTGAACGTCCGATCACCACCGCATCCAGTCCCGATAACGATCCGTGGTGATCTCGGAGCATCATAAGACAGCCCAACGGCGTGCAGGGCACCATTGATTTTTGCCCCGTTCCTAACAGCCCAACGTTTGAGATATGAAACCCGTCAACATCCTTGGCGGGATCAATACTGTTGATCACCAGATCTTCGTCCAGATGTTTGGGCAGCGGCAATTGCACTAAAATACCGTGTACCGCAGGATCAGAATTAAGGGTGGCAATCAAATCCAGCAGATCGGCCTCAGAGGTATCAATCTCAAGCTTGTGCTCGAACGAATTCATGCCCACCTCGACGGTCTGTTTGCCTTTCGAGCGCACATAGACCTGACTGGCAGGATCTTCACCAACCAAGACAACCGCCAAACCCGGAGTAATCGCGTGGTCCGCCGTCAAAGCCGCAACCTGTGTGGCCACCTTGCCGCGCAACGTTACGGCAAAGGCCTTGCCATCGATAACCTGTGCAGTCATGTTTTCACCTCTTTTAAAATTTTATTGATGCAACACCAGAGCGGCGCAACTTCTTCACCCATTTTCATCACGCTGTGCAGGAAATTTTATACCTGTTCCCAGCGACCTTGGCCCAGCGAATGCTATCAAAATACCGGGTGCGGCCTAGCACAAGCCGCACCCGGGAAATCAACTGTATCTCACATCAGAACAAGCCTTCAATGTCACCGCTTTCATTGAGCATGATCTGTTCTGAAGCCGGCACCCTCGGCAACCCTGGCATGGTCATGATTTCACCGCAGATGACCACGACAAAGCCAGCTCCAGCGCTCAGGCGCACTTCTCGAACCGGCACGGAATGTCCGGTTGGCGCGCCGCGACGATTGGGGTCTGTGGTAAAGCTGTATTGGGTTTTGGCCATACAGACCGGCAAGTGACCATAGCCCGCCTCTTCCCATTCTTTGAGCTGGTTGCGGATTTTGCCATCTGCCAGTACTTCGTCAGCGCGATAAATACGTTTGGCGACCGTTTCAATTTTTTCAAATAAGCTAAGCTCATCACCATAAAGTGGTGCGAAATTAGCCATATCCGCGTCGGCGATTTCCGCCACGCGCGTCGCCAATTCAACCGTACCTTCGGACCCCTTTTCCCAGTGTTGGCACAAGATTGCTTCCGCCCCCTGCCCGGCCACATAGTCTTTGACGGCTTGCACCTCGGCGTCAGTGTCGGTGACAAAATGATTGATCGCCACCACTACCGGCACGCCAAAGGATTTCACGTTTTCAATATGCCGCCCCAGATTTGGGCAGCCTGCCACGACCGCGTCTACATTCTCCGGCCCCAGATCAGCCTTTGCCACGCCACCGTTCATTTTCATCGCCCGCACCGTGGCGACAACCACAACAACTGCAGGCGCCAATCCCGCTTTGCGGCATTTAATATTCATGAATTTTTCTGCGCCAAGATCGGCACCAAACCCAGCCTCAGTGACAACATAGTCGGATATCTTCAACGCCGTTGACGTCGCAATCACTGAATTACACCCATGCGCGATATTGGCAAACGGGCCGCCATGAACGAAGGCAGGATTGTTTTCAAGCGTCTGCACCAAATTGGGCTGCATTGCATCTTTCAGCAGGACCGTCATTGCACCATCTGCCTTGATGTCACGGCAATAAATCGGCGTTTTATCACGGCGAGAGGCGACAATAATATCGCCCAGACGCTTTTGTAGATCTTTTAGACTAACGGACAGGCACAATATCGCCATAACCTCGGATGCCACCGTAATGTCAAAGCCAGTCTGACGTGGGAAACCGTTGGCGACCCCGCCAAGGCTGGTCACCGTATCGCGCAGGGCGCGGTCGTTCATATCCATCACCCGACGCCACACAACGCGCCGCTCATCGATTTCCAACGAATTGCCCCAATAGATATGGTTGTCGATCATCGCCGAAAGAAGATTATGCGCCGAGGTGATGGCGTGAAAATCACCAGTGAAATGCAGGTTCATTTCTTCCATTGGCACCACTTGCGCATAGCCGCCACCCGCAGCGCCGCCCTTCATGCCAAAGCAAGGCCCCAAAGACGCCTCACGAATGCATACGGATGTTTTTTTACCGATTCGGTTTAGACCGTCACCCAATCCTACTGTGGTTGTCGTCTTGCCCTCGCCCGCCGGGGTTGGGTTGATCGCCGTCACCAAAATTAGTTTACCATCAGCGTTTCCCTGCACCGAGTCGATGAACCCTTGGCTCACTTTGGCCTTGTCATGACCATAGGGCAAAAGATGCTCGCTGTTTATGCCCAGCTTGGCGCCAATCTCTTGGATAGGCCGTTTCACAGCCTCGCGCGCAATCTCAATATCACTCTTATAGCCCATTATTTCTTTCCCCGTCCTAAAGACTCAACGACACCGTTGTCACGGGGCGGTATACGCCCGCTTTTAAGGTTTGGAACTTGCAATTCCGACATATGCCCATCTTGTTGCGGCGAGATCCCATTCTCCGTGTCGGATCGGAAACTTATCTTGCTACGTTTTTGCGCTGGCAAGACCGGCCCAAACTGGTTGATCGGGAATGTGTAAGCGCAGCTGATCCCCAAGTACAAGCACCCCCTCGCGCTCCACCCAAGCTGTTACACCGCGACGGCCTTTTGCAGATTTCATAAAAGCTTTGCCGTGGCCGGGCTGCGCATTTTCAATCACCCGCGCCGGCAGGTTGCACGGGCGGTTTTCCATATCGACCACCAAGGTTGTTCCATTTGTCGCCTGCAACCGCGACCCAGGCGGCACATGGGAAAAGTCAAAGATGCCAGACAATACCAATGTGGCCCCCAACCAAGCAGGATCCAGCGCCTCAAGGCCGATCTTTGCAGCAATTTCCTGCAGATCCTCAGCTGCGACAATAGACAGTTGCCGCACATTCCGAATCTCTGTCCCGCGCAGGTGCAGGGACGTCACCCGAGAGCAAGACGGTCGGGTCAAACCGGAATGGCTGTCGCCTTCAGGACCCGAGAACCACATCATCAGCTCAGTTTGCGGCACCGCACAAAGATCGGATTGACGATCTGGCACCAAGCCCAGCCATGTCACTTCGGCAGAGAATTCCGTTGGTATCAGCGCTGGCATGGTAATCCTCCGTCAAATGCTTGGCGAAACCTACTATAGCCGACCACAAACGCAAAGCCCTGCGCAAAAACAAAACCCCAGACGTTGGTCCAGGGTTTTGCTTAAGACATATACAGCTAATATTTAGGCTGTGGGTTCAGGCTCAAGGCCGCTGTCATCCACAGGCTTGATACGCGGCTTGGTTTTAGGGATGGCCGTGACACTTGCAGCGGTTCCAGAGGTATCCGAGTTGTCATCATCCGGGCCGGCCTGTGGTGGATCGCCCTTCATGACGCGCTTAATCTCATCACCCGTCAGCGTTTCATATTCAAGCAATCCCTGCGCCAAACGGTCCCATTCTTCGGTTTTGTCGGTCAAAATTTCAAAGGCCTTGTCATAAGCCTCAGCGATAAACCGCTTCACCTCATCTTCGATCAGCTCTTTGGTATTGGCAGAAACGGACAGGCCCGCAGTGCTGCCAGAATATCCGTCATGAGCCTCCGAGTAATCTATATTTCCAACCTTATCCGACATGCCCCAGCGCAGAACCATCGCCCGCGCCAGACCCGAGGCTTGCTGTATATCCCCCGCCGGGCCGTTCGAGACGTTTTCAGGTCCATATTTAATAATTTCGGCGGCTTTACCCGCCATTGTCATGGCCATCTTCTCTTCGCACTCAGATTTTTGCCAGTTCAAACGATCAATCTCGGGCAATGAGACCACCATACCAAGTGCACCACCGCGCGGAATGATTGTCGCCTTATAAACCGGATCACATTGCGGCAGTTCAATGCCAACGATTGCGTGACCCGCCTCGTGATAGGCGGTCTTTTCCTTTTGCGAGGCCGTCAGAACCATCGAGCGGCGCTCAGCCCCCATCATCACCTTGTCTTTGGCGTACTCAAATTCATCCATCGTAACAAAGCGACGCCCAACGCGGGCCGCATGCAGCGCCGCCTCATTGACAAGGTTGGCCAGATCGGCACCTGAGAACCCCGGGGTGCCGCGCGCGATGATACGCAGATCCACATCAGGACCCAACGGCGTCTTGCGCGCATGTACGTTGAGAATTTTCTCGCGACCTTTGATGTCGGGGTTTGGCACTGTGACCTGACGGTCAAACCTACCCGGCCGCAACAGAGCCGGATCCAGCACATCACGCCGGTTTGTTGCTGCCAGAATGATCACACCCTCGTTGGCTTCAAATCCGTCCATCTCGACCAAAAGCTGGTTCAACGTCTGTTCACGCTCATCGTTACCCCCGCCATAGCCGGCCCCGCGATTGCGGCCGACAGCGTCAATCTCGTCGATAAACACAATGCAGGGCGCATTCTTTTTGGCCTGCTCGAACATATCGCGTACGCGGCTTGCGCCAACGCCGACAAACATTTCGACAAAATCCGATCCAGAGATAGTAAAGAACGGCACACCGGCCTCACCGGCAATCGCGCGCGCCAGAAGAGTTTTACCAGTACCAGGAGGGCCCACCAGCAAAGCACCTTTCGGTATTTTACCACCCAAACGGCTAAATTTTTGTGGGTTGCGCAAAAACTCAACAATCTCTTCAAGTTCTTCTTTTGCCTCGTCAATGCCCGCGACATCGTCAAACGTCACACGACCCTGCTTTTCTGTCAGCATTTTGGCTTTTGATTTGCCAAAGCCCATCGCACCGCCACGGCCACCACCTTGCATCCGGTTCATGAAATAGACCCAGACGCCGATCAGTAACAAAAACGGCAAGAGCGACAGAATAAATGTTTGAAATCCTGATTGCTGCTGCTGTTCAGCGCGCAGTGACACGTTGTTGTCGATCAACAACTGGGTGATCTGCGCATCACTAGGTTTGATCACCGAATAGGTTTGACCATCATTACCAAGAAAGCGGATTTGCTCACCATCGAGTGTGACAGCATTTACCTCATCGCTCTCAACGGAGCGCACAAAATCAGAATAACTGACCTCGTTACTCTGCGACACGGTTGAGGATCCACCGGTGAACATGTTGAACAAAGCCAGTACCAGTAAAAACAGTACCACCCAAAAAGCTATATTGCGTGCATTCCCCAAGGAAAGTCCCCCAATTATCGTTAGGACGCGTGAGTATCACATTCGCCTAGTGAGTTAAATAGAGACGAATTTGCCATGTTCAATGCTCAATCAACAACGATGTGAAGCTTGACGGTTGAATTTGCTGTTCATAAGCTGGTCCAAATCCGGCAGATTGACACGCGATCAGCTGATTATCTCTAAAAATGCCTGGTTTTGATAGGATAATAGCATAATTTGGCCGGTTTTGCCATGCTGTGCCAATTTGTTGCACGCCTTCCGGCCCCAAGGGCCGAATTTCTGTGCCATCGATTTTTGGGCCAGTTATCTGCCAGCGCCCGTCCCAAAATCCACGATTGCCGACAATATGTCGCGTATCCCGCACCGCTTGGTATTCGCGGGTAATTCTAAGCTGTGTGCCATAAACGCGAATCAATCCACCGTGTAGAGCACCATTTTTACTCACCAGCGCCGCTTGCAAAGCGTTTTCTAGCACGGTCAGGCGCGGCCGGTACGCGTTTGAAGACACCCAGCACAATGCTGCAGCCAGCAAGCGCAATTGGGTCTCTTCCTCAATTTCACCCAGAGCTTCGAGATCAAACACAACGTCCCCATCGTCTTGATGGGCTATCTGCTCGGCCACAGCCACCGCGCGGCGTGATAGGGCAGTCCGGGCACGACGCAAACGTTTGGCAGTATCTGCCAGCCCCTTCTGATAAAGACCTACGGCCTCTAGATCAGGCATAAATTGTCGCATACGCACGCGTTCATAGTGGTCATCTTGATTTGAGGGATCATCCACCCACGACGCGCCTATCTTGGTCAAATGCGCCCTTAAGTTGGCACGTGACACCGCCAGCAAAGGACGCAAAACATGCAGCGATCCGGATGCGTGAAGCCCAGAACTTGACGCTGACAGATTGTCATTTTCCGAAACAGTGACAAGATGCACTGGTGCGATGCCCGACAGCCCATCCACACCCGATCCGCGCCGCAACCGCATTAAAAACGTCTCGGCCTGATCATCCAGCGTGTGGCCCATTAAGACGTAGCGTATCTCTCTGCGCCAGCCGTTGATCAAATCCAACCGCGCCCTGCGTGCAGCATCCGGCAAATTACCTTGGCCGTTCCACCCCTGCCACAGCAAGGTTGTATGGGTCAGGCCAAGATCCTGCGAAACCTCCTTGACCAACGCAGCCTCTGCGCCGCTCTCACGCCGCAATTGGTGATCGATGGTCACAACGGATAATTCAACCTGCCACAAGCGCGCCCAATCCGCTGCCAGATAAAGCAGGGCCATGCTGTCACCGCCACCAGAGACCGCAAGTGCCATTTTTTGAGGCAAATCTACGCCCAGCATAGACATCATAGTCGCGGCAAAACCGGTCTTGAGACAAGGAGTTTCCGTCACGAACAGTTCAGGGTTTGCATCATCGATTGCGCCTGCGCGACCTGCTCGGATTGCGGAAATTTCAAAGTGACCTCTCCAAGCGTTCTGCACGCTGCTTTGGACTGTTTCAAACCGTCAAGCGCCAATCCGAGGCGCAAAAGCGCCTCGGGGGCGACAGAGGCATGAGGGTGCCGACTATAGCTATCCAAATAAGAGCGTGCCGCAGCCCTCACATCTCCCAGAGACTCAAGCGCCTTGCCTCGCAAAACAAAAGCCTGCGGGTTCAGCGGTCCACCGGGATAGCTCGAAACAAATTTTGCAAACAATGCAGAGGCCTGCGCGTAATCTTCTTGTTCAAGAGCCTGCGACGCACGGCTGAAATCAGCCTGCTCACCAACCGCCATCTGCAGACCCGCAGCATTTGGCTTTACTTCGCTCTCGACAGCTTGGCTTGAGGTGTCCCCGCCCAAAGTCGAAATTTCGCCCAACTGAGAGACATCTCCGCCTTCAAGATCAACAAGTCTGAACTCCAAATCACCAATACGGTTTGTGCCATCGACAACGATCTGATTGATCCGATACTCAAGCTCTTCGGTTTTTGATGTCAGGTATCTCAGCACCTGTTCAACCGAGTCTACACGCCCAAGCAACGTATCCCCCGCGACAAGACCGTCAGACTTATCCGTCGGAATCAATTCGCGCCTGAGTTTGCTAATCTCGACATGCACAGCCGTCAGGCTCTGCCTGATATCTGCCAAAGTCTCCGTTCGCTCGTCAGACGCCAAACTCATAGCAGAAAAAGACCAAATCACCAAAAAAATCCATGCCCTACGCATTCTATTACCCTTCGCTTAGCCTGCCAAAGCTCCCGAAACCCGTGTCACTGCGCGGCGGTTCTGAGAATAACAGCTTTCCTGACTACACACTTCCAAGGGACGTTCCTTGCCGAAACTCACAATTTGCAACTGGTCAGCCGGCACACTTCGGGACACCAGATAATTGCGCACTGCGCTTGCCCGGCGTGCGCCAAGTGCCAAATTGTACGCCCGCGTTCCCTGCTCGTCTGCATGACCTTCGATCAACACTTCCGAGCGCGCATTTTCTATCAGCCACTCGGCCTGCACATCCAACATAGCCTGTGCCTGCTGTGTCAGGCTTGATTGATCCACCGGGAAAAATACGCTGTCACCGATGCTGCTTTGGAAATACCCAATAGAGCCTGGCTCCATATTACCGCCTTGACCAAAGCTCCCGTCGCCAGACAAACCGACGCGATCTTCTTTATCAAGTAAACCGCCGCCACCGGTACACCCGGACAGGACCAACCCAACGACCAAAGCACTCACAATTATTTTCATTTTCATCCCGCAGCCCCGCTCAAACATTTAATCATTATCTAAAGTCTATAGCACAAAATACAAAGGACATGAAAGTAACTCCTATCGCCTTGTTTACTTTCCCAGAGGCGACCAAGACGGATCCGATGCACCATGCGGTGTGCGCAAAGGTTTGAGGTTCCGTCCCGAAACATCTATGGAATACAGCCCAGACGACCCCTGTGCACCACGGGTTTCCCGCGTAAACATAATCACCCGTCCATTTGGTGACCAAGTGGGCCCCTCATCCAAAAACGAGGCCGTCAAAAGCCGCTCTTCGCTGCCATCAAACCGCATCACACCAATATGGAACCGTCCCTTGCTCTGCTTGGTAAATGCAATCATGTCGCCCCTCGGCGACCAAACCGGAGTGCCATAGCGCCCCTTGCCAAAGCTAATGCGCCTTGGATCCCCCCCGGAAACTGGCATGATATACAGCTGCTGCGTCCCCGAGCGGTCGCTTTCAAACACGATCTGGCGACCATCAGGTGAAAAACTGGGCGCGGTCTCTATCGACGGCGCCGTTGTCAGGCGTTGACTTTGTCCACTGCCAAGAACCAAGCGGTAAATATCAGTGTTGCCCCCCTTGGTCACTGAATACACCACCGCCCCACCATCGGGGGAAAAGCGCGGTGCAAAACTCATCGTGCCACGCTGGTTCTCCAATACCTGACGCCGGTTGTTGGCAAGGCTCAACAGATAGATACGCGGGAAACCCGTCTCGTAACTGGTATAGAGGATTTGCTTGCCGTTAGGCGAAAACCGCGGCGCCAAAACCAGTGATTTTCCATCGGTCAGCGGCCGGTAGTTTTCACCGTCAGCATCCATAATTGACAAAGCTTTCTGGCGGGCATTTTTTGGTCCCTTCTCTGCAACGTATACAATCCGACTGTCAAAATATCCGCTTTCGCCGGTGATACGCGAATAAAGCGAATCGGCCACTTTATGGGCGATTCGACGCCATCTGTCTTTGGTTCCAACGAATTGCAGCCCATCGCCCAATTCTTGGCCTGCAAATACATCATAGCTTCTGAATTTTACCACCAACTGATCGTTTGAACTTATTGTTACAGCACCAGTGACAAGAGCCTGAACATTGATGGCTTTCCAGTCTGAATATTGCACCGGAGATGCGAAACTAGTGATCTGGCTGATGTATTTTGATTTTGAGACCTCGCGAAACAATCCTGAGCTGTTCAAATCCCTTATCACCAAAGCGGTAATTTTTGCACTCCAATCCTCGGCAGCGCTGTTTTCTGCAACAAAAACCGGTGCAGCGTAAGGGATGGGTTGGATCACACCTTCAGTAAGGGTGAGTTTCAAAGGGGCAGCGCGGGCCTTAAGCGGCAACACCAAACCGAAAACAACCAATATCAAAACCATCCACTTTTGCATTACTGTGTCCTCATATCTGACGGATCAAAACGAATTTCGATCTCTTGCCACTCGGCATATTTATCGGGCGGTAAATTCGCCCCCATCTTGTTGCCGCACCTCAATACGGCACCCTGCGCGATTTGGAACGCCCTTTTGAGGGCGCGACCGTCACCGCCTTCACTATCAATCATCCTAAGACTGCCCGCAACAAGTTTGCCGTCAGGTGACATTTCCCACCGTAAAGTGACGGCAATATCTGCAGAAAGACTACCGACATCGACTGTCCAACATGGCTTTAGATACCGTTTTATTGCCGTTTTCTCGCCAGAGGTCATTTGCAATCCGGACCGGATGCTGGGTGTCGCAGGGTCTGGGCCCGGCGCGTTAAGGGCTTCCTGCAGCGCTAGGGCAACCGAATCAGATTGTGTCAAAGCGGTGGTGATCGCAGGACGCAACCGAGGCCGCAACGACCTTTCAGGTCCCCCCGACGGCGGCTCAATGATCTCGGGTGTAATTTCTGCAACGGCCTCTTCCTCAACCTTTTTCTCCTGCGGCGCCTCGGGCATCTCGGGAGCCTCGGGCACAGGCTCAATCTGAGCGGCAGGAGGCGTCTCTTGCGCAAGCGGAACCTCAGGCTCGGGCGTCGGCACCGGTTCCGGGGCAATTTTCACCACCGATTTGGGCCGGGGCGGTTGCTCAGTTTGTGGCGCTAAAACAGCCATCTGCTCTATTGGTGGCTGGACCTCAGGCTCAATATCTAGCGGCATGTCTAACGGCTCGGGTTCCGGCGCGACATATAGGTCGTTATCATCGGGAACAGAGTCCGGTGCGGCGGATTGCACCACAGCTGGCACCTCGAGGATCGGCACCGCAGCCTCTGCCACACTTGGCAGTTCTGGCGCTTGCGCTTCGGGTTGGATCGGCTGTAGCGCGACAATCTCCTCAACTCGTTTTGGCGCGACCTCAGGCACAAACATCGCATCGAACTCCTGCGCCGAGACAATCGCAACTTCGCGGATTTCAAACGGCTCTCTGTGTGGCTCGAACAGACCCCCAAAAGCCATCCATCCCAGGAGTCCAGCATGACTTAAACCAGAGATATAATGCCCAATATCCACCGTTGCTGCCTAGCCACCCTGCCCGTCAGTAGTCGGCTCTAAAAGGTTTGAACCGGCAGAGTTCGCCCCATCAAACGTCGGGCCACCGATATCGGTGACCAGACCAATGTTGGAAAATCCGCCAGCATTCATCGCCCCCATCACCTGCACCACTGTCATATAAGGTATGGCACCATCCGCGCGCAGAAAAATACGATCATTGTCGCGTTCGGTGGCAACAGATTTCAGCTTTGGCACCAAGTCTTTGATCGCAATTTCGGTTTTCTGGATCATCACCACGCCCTGCGCTGTAATAGTCACCGTCAGCGGCTCTTGTTTCGCCGATGGCAAAGCACTGGCCGCCGTTTTGGGCAGTTCGACCGGCACCCCAACGGTCAGCAATGGCGCTGCAACCATAAAAATAATCAACAACACCAACATAACATCAACAAAAGGCGTGATGTTTATTTCCGCCATCGGTTGCGCCCTGCCGTAGCGCCGCCGGCGGCTGCTGTTTTTTTGCGCCCTGACAACACCGCCCCCCATCGCTCAACTATCCAACTGGCGGCTTAAAATTGTCGAAAACTCATCGGCAAACGCCTCGTACCCGGCAAGTAACCGGTCGCTATCGGCGCTCAACTTATTGTAAAAAATAACGGCAGGTATCGCCGCTAACAGGCCGAGCCCCGTGGCCATCAGTGCTTCGGCGATTCCGGGTGCGACGACCGCAAGATTAGTATTTTGTTGCTGTGCGATTTCGATAAACGCGTTCATAATGCCCCAAACCGTCCCGAATAGGCCGATAAACGGGGCGGTTGACCCCACAGTGGCCAAAACCGGCAACCCTTTTTGCAGCTCTTCCGCCTCTTTCGCGATAGCAACATCCATCGAGCGGTCTATCCGGGCATGCGCCCCGGCAATCAATCCACCATCCTGACGGTGGCTACGCTGCCATTCAAGCATACCAGCCGTGAAAATCTTTTCCGGCCTACTTTTGGCTTTCGAACCAATTTTCTGGAACAACTCGTCCAGCGGCTCGCCCGACCAGAAAGCACGGTCAAATTGCGCTGCTTGACGCCGCGCCATGCGCAAAGACACCCCTTTGCCAATAATGATGGACCAAGACCAGAAAGACGCAATAATCAGGATCATCATGACGATTTTCACCGTCAAGGTTGCGCGGGCAAACAACGCCCACATCGAGAAGTCTACCGCCTGTGTAAGGGCAAGAGTTTCAGTTTCCATTGGCCTGCTCGGTCTGCTTTGGCCCGCAACGGGCTCTGTTTGCGCCAAGCATAGCCTAACCCACGCCTAAAACCAATCACATTGATGTCACCTACCCAATGATAAAAACTTACGCCAAGAGCTGCCGCAATGCTTTGGGCAAACGCGCCGGCTGACCGGTTTCGCGCAATGCCACAAGCGTGACTTGCGCAGTAAACAAAATCTGTTGCCCACGGCGGACATCTTGTTGCAGAACAAAACGAGCGGCAGTCCCGCGTAAGGACTTAGTATGCACTGTTAAATCCTCGTCAAACCGCGCCGGTACGAAATAATCCGCCTCGACCCGGCGCACGGCAAAAACCAGCCCGTCCCGCGTTTTTAAAACGGTTTGATCCAGTCCCAGGCCCCGTGCCCATTCTGTACGGGCACGCTCAATATAGCGCAGATAGTTCGCATAATACACAATCCCCGCCAGATCCGTATCTTCATAATAAACATGTACGGGAAATATGTGGCTCATTGCAAAACCTCGAGACGCGCGCACAACCGCAGCGCATGAGAGGGATCATAGGCCACAACTGGCATAATGGGATCATAGGCCGCCCGGATCACCCCGGCGATATCGGGACGCAAGATCGTTGCCCCCCCAGGCACCACCGCCAGCGGCGATTGTTCCCCAAATGCCGTATCCGACCATAAAAGTACGGTCTGCACCACCTGCGACAGGGCCAGCGTTTCAGCCGGCACGGCCCCAAGATGTTGATCCATGCGCAAAAACACGAAAGCCGCCTTAATGCCACCTTGGTCATCAAAGCGAAAGATCCGGTACTGATTCGCCGCCTCCCGCATCAAGCGCACCAACAGCGGAGCCAAATCCGGCACCAACCGGTCAAGATCGGGCACCTCAGTCAATTCGGCCCAGTCACGGAAGAAAAACACCATGCAGTTACTGCCAAGTTCGGGGTCGGTCTCAGCCATTTGATGACCCGCCAACGCCACAACCGCCTCAAAAGCGCCCTTGATCACCGACAGGGTTTCGGCTTCGACCCCGAACACAATCGGCGCGATTGGTCGCCCCCAGCGCGCGAAAGCATAACTGCCGTCAGCACGGGTAAAAAGCGCCTCAACCTCGGTTTGGGTCATCTGTCTCAGCTCCGGTTGCGGTCTGCCCCACGCAGGGGATGTTTGTGGCCGTCATAGCAATCTTTGCACGACTGTGCAAAGGGGCGATCAAGACAAAAAACGTCGAGAATGGCAAAAGTGTTTACGTGGAAAACCAGACCGCAATCGCCTAGTAAACCGAAGGGGCACTTGCAGCGCCCAAGTCCAAAACCCGAATTAAAACAACAGGCAGATGTCCGACAGGTGTCAGATGGACCCGAGAGTTTTAAAGGAGCACGCGGTAAGATGCCGACTGTCAGACACCAGGTCAGTCAACAGCCAAACGAGCAATTTCGCCCCGCTACCATGCAGGTATCACCTATGGGGGTCAATACCGGCCGAAGAGGACGCCTGTGTTCCAATGGCACCAAGCCAGCACCTAATCAACCCATAGCCGGTTGAATACCCGCATTGACAGGGAAACGTGGCATCGCCGGGCCAACTGCCAAACATCCAGTTGGCCCACCCCCCCCGGCAGCTGGCGATAGGGCACATCGACATGCGCTTTGGCTTTTGCGGCAAATTGACGTAAAATGGTCGCCTCACATTTGATTGTACAAAGCCTCATACTTGGTTGTATCAAACGGTGTCACCCCGACGATTTCCTCTTCAAAACAGCCCGCCAGCCCCTCGCGGACCAGCGCGTCGCCAAAGGTGCCTGTCAGGCCACCGCAAGCCAGAGCCCCCGCGCAATGATGCAGTTCATGCGCCAATAACGCGCTGACCCGATGCTCTAAATTCTGCGCAAGGCTGTCATGGTCGGGATCAAACTGCAAAAGACCTTGGTGCGCGTCATATGCATAACCGTTGACCCCAAGCTGCGGGATCACGAAGTTTGGGGCTACCATAACAACCACATCCAGGTTCCCCAACACCAACTTGGCGCAGCATGTTTGCACACAGGCCTCAAGCGCGGCGTGCATTCGGGTTTTAAACTCGCCGTACAAGGAGCCGCTGGCCGACAGGAAATGAAAGGTGACTGCCATAATTTATGGAGCTTCAATTAAAGGTTAAATATTATTCCGTGTTGGTATTACAAATTGGGCTGTATGTCTGCCCAATAGATCTGGCCAATCGTTCTGATCAATCGTTCTGGCCAAGCCTGACGGGCCACCGCCTCATGCGTATGAAGCGTAGTGGTGCGCGCAAGTCGAATGCCTGCAAATCGGCACAGCCTGTTGTCAGTCAACGCCCGGCAGATCCTCGCGAATATCGGCGCCGTTTACCAAAAAACCGCTCGAACATGAGGGTCCAAAGATCACGCAGCAGGAGATGCCCACAACAAAGGCTATAACCCGGTTCTCAGCGTATCAAAGGCTAAAATAATAACTTTTTTGTTTCAGAGATCTTCGAAAACGAACACTTTTGCAGCCGGGCGGGCTATATCATCATAAGGGTTATGCACATCATAAAAACCACTAAATAAGCAGAGATTAAAAGCCCCACAGATATAAACAACGCCTTACTAGCCTTGGCTGTGGTTATAAGATGCCAATTCCAAGCGACGCTTGATCATCACATAAATTATTATTCGAACAATGCACCCTGCGCTTTGGGTGCGGCCATACCCAAATGATCCCAGCCTTTTTGCGCCAACATCCGACCGCGCGGCGTGCGTTGGATCAGACCCTGCTGCAACAAGAACGGTTCGATCACCTCTTCCAATGCATCGCGGCTTTCCGACAGGGCCGCACTCATCGTCTCAATGCCCACCGGGCCTCCGGCATAGTTTTCAGCAATCAACCGCAGATACCGACGGTCGGCACCGTCCAGCCCCAAATTATCCACCCCAAGCCGGGTGAGCGCGTGGTCGGCCAATTCACGGGTCACCGTGCCGTCACCTTCAACCATGGCAAAATCCACTACCCGACGCAGCAGACGGCCCGAGATACGCGGCGTGCCGCGTGACCGCTGCGCGATTTCGCGCGCGCCACCCTCATCAGCCGGCGCGCCCAGTTTCACCGCATTGCGGGTGACAATCTGGTGCAACTCGTCGACGGTATAAAACTGCAGCCGTGTCGGGATACCAAAGCGGTCCCGCAGCGGCGTGGTCAGCAAACCCAAGCGCGTGGTGGCGCCGACCAGCGTAAAGGGCTGCAATTCAATCCGCACCGTGCGCGCCGCAGGCCCCGCACCAATCACCAGATCAAGTTCAAAATCTTCAAGCGCGGGATAAAGCACCTCTTCCACCACCGGGTTGAGGCGGTGAATTTCATCGATGAACAACACATCACGCGCCTCGAGATTGGTCAAGATCGCCGCCAGATCGCCCGCCTTGGCCAGCACCGGCCCCGATGTCATGCGAAAACTCACACCCAGTTCGCGGCTCATGATCTGGGCCAATGTGGTTTTACCCAAGCCCGGCGGGCCATAAAACAATGTATGATCCATGGCCTCACCGCGTTGACGTGCGGCTTGAATGAACACTTTGAGATTGGCCCGCGCCTCGGCTTGACCAATAAACTCATCCAAACCCTGCGGACGCAGGGCGCGATCATTGTCTTCGGGCATCGGGTCAGGGCGCAGGGTGGGATCAGGTTCAGTCACGGTTTAGCCTTTCGGCGCCAAAAGTTTCAGTGCGGCCCGGATCAACACAGAGGTTTCGGCCTCGGGCGCGGCGCCCGCGGCTTCGGCAACGGCACCCGCCGCCTCGCCGGGGGCATAGCCCAGATTGGACAGCGCCGACAGCGCATCACTTTGGGCGGAAACCCGGCTGGCCGCAGTTGATGCAGCCGCAGACACCTTAGCAGAGCCTTTGGCAACCCCAGCGCTCAACGCACCTTCCACCACGGCCTCATCATCAGCTCCAGCAACATGATTAGCACCTTCACCGACACCTTCACCGACACCCGGTTCTGCGTTTTGCGTGCCAAGTGCCAGACCCAGAGTGCCACCCATCGCCATCACTTTAGGCGCTTTGTCTTTCAACTCATTCACCACGCGCTGCGCTGTTTTGGGGCCAATGCCGCGCGCCGATTTGACCGTATTCCAGTCTCCCAGCGCAATAGCCCGGCTCACACCTTCAGGCCCGAGCGTGCTGAGAATAGCCAGAGACGCCTTGGCGCCAACGCCCTGAACACTCATCAACAAGCGGTGCCATTCTTTTTCCTGTAAGGATGTAAACCCGAACAATTGCAGCAAATCTTCACGCACGATCAGATCGGTATAAAGCGCAAGCACCTTTCCCACCGCAGGCAGGGATGCCAAGGTGCGATCAGAACAAAACACAATATAGCCAACCCCACGCACATCAAGCAACACGTGGTCATCCGCACGGTATTCCAACACCCCCGAGAGTTTTCCGATCATGCGCGCACCTTTTCCGCTGCTGCCACCCGTTCTGCCGACCGAGAGTGATGGGCATGACAAATCGCCACGGCCAGCGCATCAGCCGCATCAGGCCCCGCCAAAACCACCCCAGGCAACTGCATCTTGACCATGTGGGCAACCTGCCCCTTTTCTGCATGGCCCACGCCAACAACAGTTTTTTTCACCGTATTCGGGGCATACTCACCAACCAACAAGCCGGCTTTTGCCGGCACCAGCATCGCGATCCCACGGGCCTGCCCCAGTTTCAGCGTGCCCGCCCCATCTTTGTTCACAAAGGTTTTTTCAACGGCGGCTGTATCAGGTTGGTATTTCGCCAGCACCTCGGACAATTGCTCGTAAAGCGACACCAATCTCGGACCCAAGTCGCGGCCCTGCGACACGCATGTCCCGTTCGCAACATGTTTCAAGCGGCTGCCGGATACATCAATTACGCCCCATCCGAGGTTTCGCAAACCTGGATCTATCCCTAACACCCGCATTTACGCCTCTGTTTCTGTTTTTTTTGCAGTAGCACGAAACGCGAACAAAGGCTATCACCAACTTTTTCAGGGGCATCTTGTAAACCTAAAACTGAAAGTTATGCACAAAGCTCTACCGCCCAGACGTATTGCCCCAAGCGAGCAAACCACCGACGAGACAGACCACTTCGATCCAAAGCGCCAGACCGAAAAGCAACCAATTCCCGACAGCATCACGATCGAACCGAAGCGAACATGCACAAAGAAAAAAGCGTTAAGCTTGAGCCGTTCCAACCCTACTCGGTCGAAACACAATTAAACACCTATCAAGCGCCCCGTTAGCCTTGCAAAAAATGCATATGAGCCCTGCAAAAACAAGTATTGTTACGCGCAAGCCAAAGCCCTAGTTGAGCCGCTCTTGACAGACCATACCCCCATCCAAGGAATTTACCGATGGCCTTTACCATGATCAACCAGACCGATGCCGCTCGTCCAAATGTCCTACACAATACCAAGGTGAGAGCCGTGTCTGTGTTCCAGTCTTTCGTCACTTGGAACACAAGCCGTAAATCCCGCCTGATCTTAGCGAACCTAAATGACCGAACACTTGAAGATATTGGCCTGACCCGCCACGATGTCGCGCAAATGCAAGATCGATAACACCTGTGCAATAAACCGGACCTGAACAGTGTCAGGGCCGGTTTTTTTGGTTTGATTTTTAAGCCTTACTTGTCGGGATTACATACCAAAAATTGATCGCTAAAGCACTTTTAAGCGGCAGCGGGCTCCATCAAAAATACCGTATCAACGCAGCCGTTATCCTCATCCCATTGCCGCATCTCCGGGGTCGACATATGGGCATGAAGCCCGGCTGGGTCTGTGACATCTGCGACCAATATACACTTATGGTCACTGACTTTGGCCAGTGTCATTTCCGAACAAAACTGCATGACTTTTTCACGATTGCCTTCGATCATGGCCTCGTACACACTAAAATCACATGTGAATTCCGATATAATGCAAAGTTTCATAGTGCTCCGCTCCTTTTTTCGTAATGATATCTCAGACTGCGCCGCTTGTCATGCGCCATAATACGGCTAGATACAATACACGACTAAGGGATTTGGCGAACAATCCACCACCCGTGCCCGGCTCTGTGCCGCGGCCTGAACATATAAAGGACCTGCCTGAATATGGCCTGTCGCATTGCGGCGCAGCCTATAACCGGGCCGAAACATATGACTGACAACCTGACAAAACCCACACGTGTGCTGTATAACGCTCAATGCCCAGTTTGCAACTTTGAGATTAAACATTACGAACGCTATAGCAGCGATGCGGCGCTGCCGCTAGGATTTGATGATTTAAACTCGGATGCCTTGGCCAATTGGGATCTGACCGCAGATCAAGCGGCGCGGCGGCTTTATGTTTTTCACAAAGGAGCGCTCACATCAGGGATCGAAGGGTTCCTTGTTCTCTGGGCGCAGATGCCGCGCTATCGCTGGCTGGGAAGACTGGTGGGATGTCCGGGGATCAAACAGATCGCCTGTGCGATCTATGACCACGCATTGGCCCCTGCAATTTATCGTTGGCACCTGCACAGACAGGTCCGTTTGGCGCGCAAAGAGCACAGATAAATATCAGAAATGTTCGCAGCAAACGGCGGCACTTAAGGCCGCAGATCACCCGCCAATGCGTTTGAGCAGCGCCTGAAGATCAGTGACGTAACATCAGCGCAGCAATCCTGCATGGCGCAGCCCTGCATCGACAAGCGTCCGCGTTGGCGCCGTCAAAGGTACCAGTGGCAAACGCACCTCATCACTGCAAAGACCGAGACGGCTCATGGCGTACTTCACCCCAACGAGGCCCGGTTCAGTAAAGATCGCCTGATGCAATGGCATCAGCGCATCCTGCAATTCAAGCGCTTTGGCATAATCCCCCGCAAGCGTCGCGGCTTGCATCTGCGCGCATAGGGCCGGAGCAACATTGGCCGTGACAGAAATACAGCCCACACCGCCTTGGGCATTGAACCCATGTGCGGTGGCGTCTTCGCCAGATAACTGGACAAAATCCGGGCCGCAGGTGATCCGCTGTTGGCAAACCCGCGCCAAATCACCAGTGGCATCTTTCACCCCGATGATCCGAGGCAATTTTGCCAGCTCACCCATCGTCTCAGGGCTCATGTCAACCACGGAACGCGGCGGGATATTATAAATGATTATCGGCAGCTCGCAGCTGTCATGCAGCGCGGTAAAATGCGCAATCAATCCCGCCTGCGTCGGCTTATTATAATAGGGTGTTACCACCAGTGCAGCATCTGCACCAACGCTTTTTGCGTGCTGCATCAAGCGCATTGATTCAGCGGTATTGTTAGAGCCTGCGCCCGCGATAACCGGCACCCGACCTGCCGCGGCTTTCACCACTTCGGCGACAACCGCCTCGTGCTCGACATGGGTAAGCGTCGGACTTTCGCCTGTGGTGCCGACTGGTACAAGCCCCTGACACCCCGCCTTAATTTGGCGCTCTACCAAAGCCCTCAAAGTCGTCAAATCCAAAGCACCGTCAGCGAACGGGGTGACCAAAGCTGGCATCAAGCCTTTAAACATAACATACTCCTATGATCGTGTGGGCATCGTGGCCTATGTAAACCTCACCCTGTCTACAGCAACGCCATATTTTCAGGTTGCAGCTTTCAGATAGAACGCTACACTTCTACGCTCTATCCTCTAGTGGTTTCGGAAATGCAAGCTATGTTGCGCGTACTTCTATTTATGGCGTTACTTTTTCGCACAGAAATCTGTGTTGCCGAAAACGTGCCAGAGCTGCGCCGGGCTTTCGAAGCGCTTGAAGCCCAAGACTGGACCGCAGCGTTTGAAATCGCAAAATCAAACGGGCCGCTGGCAGAGGATTTGGTGCTGTGGCACTATCTGCGCCAAGGTGAAGGATCTTTTCAGCAGACGGCGCGCTTTCTACACCAACATCCCGACTGGCCCGGCCTGAAATTGTTACGCAAACAATCCGAGGCTTCCTTCGCAGGCGCAAACCCAGCTGACATTGCAGCTTTTTTCGAAAACACGTCCCCCCAAACTGGCACCGGTGCGTTGATCTATGCCAAGGCGCTTGCAAGTCTGGGACGTGATCAATCAGCCCAAAAATCCATCGTAACCGCCTGGCGCAAGCTCAGGTTAAGTGCCGACGAAGAAATGACCTTTATGGCGCGGCACAGAAAGCTGTTGAAGCCCCATCATAACGCAAGGCTGGACTGGACGCTGTGGCAAGGATGGCGCGGCAATGCCAAAAGTATGTTGGCCTATGTTTCAAAAGACGCGCAGAACCTTGCAAAAGCACGGCTGGGATTGATGACCAATGCGCAGGGCGTTGACGGGCTTATTGCGGCGGTTCCACAGACTTTAACGAAAAGCCCAGGGCTGGCCCATGCGCGGTTTTCTTGGCGTCTGCGCAAAGGGCTAACTGACCGCGCAATCACACTTTTGATAGAACACAGCCGATCCAAAAAGAAACTCGGGCAGCCTGAAAAATGGGCTAAACAACGCCAGATAATGGTCCGGGAGTTAATGGGGCGCAAAAAATATCGCCAGGCCTATAGCCTCGCCTCAACGCACCACCTCGACAAAGGTGCGCAGTTTGCAACGCTCGAATGGCTGTCAGGGTTTATTGCCCTGCGCCGCCTAAAACAGCCTGATTTAGCGATACGGCACTTTACAAAACTCAAAGATACAGTGGAAACACCAATCTCTCTGGGACGCGCCGGCTATTGGCTGGGCCGCGCGCACAGCGCCGCTGGTGACAAAGCCTCAGCAAAAATCGCCTATACCTTTGCCGCGCAGCATCAAAGCAGCTTTTACGGGCTGCTCGCCGCAGAAAAGGTCGACATACGATTTGACAAGACTTTGGCGGGACGTGAGCAGTTTCCCAACTGGGTCAATGCCAGCTTCACCAAAAAAAGCGTGTTCAGCGCCAGTTTACTTTTGCTAACCGCAGAGCAGCCCGATTTGGCTGAACGCTTTTTAACCCATCTTTCAGAAAGCCTAGATCCCAACGCGTTAGGTCAGCTAGGGACGTTATTGGCCGAGCTTAGAGATCCACACTTACAGGTGATGGTCGGTAAGCGCGCGGCACAACACGGCAATATTATCGCAGCTCCCTATTATGCGCTGCACCCGCTGATCAACACACCGCATCCCGTCGCCGCCGAATTGATGTTGGCCATAGCCCGCCGCGAAAGCGAATTCAATCCCACGCTGGTCAGCGGAGCTGGCGCGCGCGGGCTGATGCAAATCCTGCCGGGAACCGCTAAGGAAACTGCCAAAGAAATAAAAATTAAATATAACGTCAAACGCCTACTGACAGATTGGAAATACAACGCCACCATTGGCGGGGCCTATCTTGCCAAACTGTCGCGCCGGTTTGGTGGCAATCCGGTGTTGATCGCAGCCGCCTATAACGCCGGACCATCGCGGGCCAAGGCTTGGATCAAAAAACAGGGCGATCCAAGAAAAAAATCCGTTGATATGATCGACTGGATCGAGATGATTCCCTATGCGGAGACGCGAAACTACATCATGCGTGTCACCGAAAGCCTGCCGATCTATCGCGCCCGTCTTGGACGCCAGGTCCTGCCGGTTTCTTTCAGCAAAGAACTAACCGGCGCGGGCCTTCTGCCGCTCTCGCAATAGCGCAAAAACACCGGCCCCCGTAATCAGCAAGGCCCCAACCGCTACATTGCTGCGCAACGTTTCAGAAAACACCACAATCCCAACAAGTGATGCAAAAACCAGTTGCAAAAACGCAAACGGTTGCACGGCACTTGCCTCGGCCACCTCGTAACAGCGAATAAGCAACCAGTGACCCAGTGCCCCGGTCATACAAAGTGCGGCCATCCAGCCCCAATCGGCAGGGCTCATGGGTTGCCAAAACCAAATACCTGCCAAGGTCATCACCGCAGCACCGGCAATACCGGTCCAGAAAAAACTGGTCGCCGTGCTGTCACGCCGCGCCGCATATCGGGTCAACAAAGCATATAAAGCGAAAAGAAACGCCGCAAAGAATGGCACCACGGCATAGATCGAAAACACATTAGATCCGGGCTCGAGGATAATCAGCACCCCGATAAAACCAATTCCGATCGCCGCCCAGCGCCGCCAACCGACATATTCACCCAAAACCGGCCCCGACATCGCCGCAACCAACAGAGGATAGCACACAAAAACCGCATGCGTTTCCACCAACCCAAACAGCGTGAAGGCAACAACTGTGACACAGATCTCAACCGCCAACAAAACCCCACGAAAAATCTGCAACGGCAGCTGTGTTGTCACTGCAACCTGCCGCACCCCGCCGTGTTGGCGTTGCGCCAGTGCAATGACAAAAGCCGCAAAAAACCAATAGCGGATCATCACAACCATGATCACATTGTAACGACTTGCCAGATGCTGCGATATGCCATCCTGAACAGAGAACACAATCGTCACCAGAATCATCAATAAAATACCCAGCCGTGTATTATCTTGACCAGTCACGTGGGCATCTTCAGACATGCGGTGATCATATGGCGCTTGCGACCAAAGCCCGCTGTAAGGGCCACGGTGAAGCCTGCCGCCTCCAAACCGCGCCGAACGAAACCAGCCGCCGTATATGTCGCCGCGGTGCCATGTTGCGCACTGTGTTGTCCCACCGCCGCCAGCAGATCATCTTGCCACATTTCAGGGTTTTTTGCCGGTGAAAACCCGTCAAGAAACCACGCATCCGCCGCCCCACTCCAGCCCGCAACCGTCTGTCTGGCATCGCCAATCACCAGACGGAACCGCAGGTCGGGCAATTCAATGTCCCGCTTGCCTTGCCGCCAGAACGGCGCCAATTCGTCGGCAACCTCACACAGTGCTTCAAATCCCGCCTGCGCGCGGATCATCGCCTCTGATGGCATCGGAAACGCTTCAAAGCTTGTGTAGCGCAGCACACCCGTCTGACCACTCTCGCGCCACAGATGCAATGCCGCCAACAGGTTCAGGCCCGAGCCAAAACCCAGCTCGGCAATCTGAAACCCCGGGCGAAATCGCCCGGGTAATCGGTTGCCGGCCAGAAACACATGACGGGTCTCGGACAGCCCATCCTCAAGCGAAAAATACGGGTCGTCGAATTGCATCGAGACCGGCACATCGCCGTCACGCCATTGCAAATCTAGGTGCTGGTCGCTGCGCATCACTTACCTTAGAATTAGGAGAGCTCAGGCGACATAGAACGAGGATGGACATATTGGCAATGGCAGAAGTAACAATCTATGGCGCGGGTATTTTCGGGCTGAGCATTGGCTGGGCCTGCGCGCGCCGCGGCGCTGCAGTACAAATTTATGATCCAAACGGCGTGGCGGCGGGATCAAGCGGCGGCCCAGTTGGGGCATTGGCCCCACATGTACCAGAAAACTGGAATGCAAAAAAAGCGTTTCAGTTCGACAGCTTGATCGCGGCACAAGATTTTTGGCATGGCGTTGAGGCGGCATCAGGTCTGTCTTCGGGCTATGGGCGCAGCGGGCGGCTGCAACCCATTGCCGATAAAAAAACCCTTGAGCTGGCACAGGCACGGGAAATTGCAGCGCAAACACTGTGGCAGGGCAAGGCAACCTGGCAGGTTATGCCCGCAGATACGCAAGCCAACTGGGCTCCGCAAAGCCCGACTGGCTGGTTGATTCATGACACGCTGAGCGCGCGCATTCACCCCCGCAACGCTTGTCTGGCACTGGCGGCAGCTCTGCGCGCATGGGGCGGCCGCATTGAGCCCAACGGGCCCGAACATGGCGTCGTCGTGCATGCCACAGGCTGGCAGGGTTTGCGCGATCTGAGCGAACAGTTCGAACAGCCCGTGGGCAATGGCGTCAAAGGACAGGCGGCGCTGTTGCGTTATTCCGCACCCGACGCGCCACAGTTGTTCGCCGATGCGCTGCATATTGTGCCACACACTGATGGCACTGTGGCGATCGGCTCGACCAGCGAACGCGCCTTTAGCAATCCGGGCGACACCGATACCCAGTTGGACGCGGTTATTGCCCGCGCCACCACAGCGTTTCCAGTATTGCGAGATGCCCCCATTATCGCCCGTTGGGCGGGGGTCAGACCACGCGCCAAAAGCCGCGCCCCGATGCTGGGTGCCTATCCCAGCCGCACAGGGCATTTTATCGCCAATGGCGGCTTTAAGATCGGCTTTGGTATGGCACCTAAAATTGCCGAAGTGATGGCCGATCTGATCCTCGAGGGGCGCGACACCATTCCCGATGCATTTCGGGTGGCAACCTGTTTGAACGCAGGGTCTAAGAGCCCGAATTAAAACCAATTGATTGAGTTCAGCAGGTTGTGGTTCAGTTCAGTTGCAAATCTGAACGGAGACCCCCATGGCCTGGACCGAGCTCAACCGCCGCCAACATGTCCGAGAGGACGACAGATACGCAAGCGATTTGACCGACGCGGAAGGGGCGCTGATCAACCCCCTGGTGCCGCGGCTCAGGAGAACGGGCCGCCCGCGAACGACGTATCTGCGCGATGTGTTCGACGCGATCCTGTATGTCGCGACGACTGGCTGCCAGTGGCGCATGCTGCCCAACGACTTTCCGCCGGTTTCTACCGTCCGCGGCTCCTTCTACGCTTGGCGCAATGATGGCTTGCTTGATGAGATGAACCGCGAACCGGTCAAAACCGCGCGCCTTGCCGTGGGCCGACACGCCCATCCGACAGCCGGGGTCATTGATAGTCAAAGTGTAAAACCCACAGAAAGTGGCGGGGTTAGAGGATATGACGCCAGAAAAAAGATCAAGGACCGCAAGCGCCACATTGGTACCGATACGACCGGATTGCGCGTAGGGCTCGAGGTCCATAGCGCCGGCGTTCAGGATCTTGACGGCGCGCTGGATGTGCTGAAGGCTGTCGCCGCGCGCTATCCCATGCTGTGGCATGTCTTTGCGGACGGCGGCTATGCGGGCCCCAAACTGCGAGACACCCTGAAGGTCATCGGAGCGCTTGACTGTGCAGATCGTCAAGCGCTCTGATACGGCGCAGGGCTTTGAGGTGCTACCCCGACGATGGGTGGTCGAGCGAACCTTCGCAGGGCTGGGGCGCTGCCGCCGCCTGTCAAAAGATTGGGATAAATCTATCGCCAGCGCACAGGCTTGGATCCTCATTGCCCACATTCGACGCGTCACCCGCTATCTCGCAAGATCCTGAAAGTAAGCGGTTGGTTTTGAAACAGACTCTTAGAATAGATGTGAGCAGATTTAGGCTAGCAGAGCACTTCCAAGGGGCAGGCTTTAAGGCGAATAACCACGGTGAAAATTAGTTGTGCGTGAACCTTTCTGTGGACTAGTTACAATAGCATATCCTGCAAGTCCCACTAAGAATACAATCATCGTTCCGAAAATAAGTACCCGCATCGTCTACTGCCCTAACCAGAGTTAGAAAACACTATCATTTCTTAAATAAGGACGCAAAATAAATATTGAACCTACCGTTACGTTTGTCCCGGCCTTGGGTTTTGCTCTTGGTGTGTGACTAAAGCAAAAATATCAAGTTTTAGATGGGAGTTGCTTAATTTTTTGAGGGCGATCCGATCTAAGGTAATTTTGAATTGTATTACCGGAAGCAAAAGCAACGTTACTTAGTACTGGAATCATACGGGCGAGGCATGCTGGTGAAACGCATCTTGCAAGAATCCAAGGTATTAATTAACAGCGCAAGTCTTTAGACTACCGATGACGGTTTGGAAAAATTTACGACTAAAATGTCAACCGCTCATTAATGGGGGCAAACATGCCAAATTTTTAGACGTCTATTGAGTTAGGGTCTAGTAATTATCTCAAATAAATAAATTTCTTAATAGATCATCGCACGTATATTGTAGATTCAATTTAGGACAATAAAATATAGATTTTTCTAATTGATTTGATAATTACTCAATCTGTGAAGCAGCATACGGAAGCCTTCGGCAAACAAAAAATCCATACTCCTGCCTGCAAATCGTTGCAAAGCTGTTACTTTTCAATTGATAGACACGAATGTTTTGATAAGCTGGGGTTATGAAAATGATGTCTGATAACGATTAACGAATGCCTGAGTAGTAAGGTCTCTGTGTCTGTTTGAAATTATTGCGGCAATCAAAGTTCATCATATTCGACAATTTAGCTTGTGTCATTCCCTGCCAAACCAAAGGAAACAGAAGATGTTAATCAAGTCAAAAAATAATACCCAATTTCCAAAAGTGACTATAATTGACAAGGCTCCAGAGGCTTTTAAATTTTTCTTGTCAACAGTTACGGCCGCATGCATCGCCGCACCGACCCTTGCGGGCGAGCTGTTGGTTTATTCCAGTACGGATGCAGATAATCTCAAATATTATATGGAGGAATTCCAAAAAGATAATCCCGATATTAAAGTCAATGTTGTGCGCGAATCTACTGGAACAATGGCCGCCAAAATGATGGCTGAAAAAGATAACCCGCAAGCAGATTTCCTTTTTGAAATGGCGGCAACTGTCGCGCTCAACATGGAATCCCAAGGGATGTTTCATGAATACACGCCAGTGGGGATGGACAAGATAGACCCTCGTTATGTTGACACAACAGCACCCGTTACCTGGGTTGGAAATTATGGCTGGGCCGGTTGCATCTGCTGGAACAGGATCGAAGCTGAGAAGCTTGGTTTGCCAAAGCCAACATCTTGGGCAGAGTTGGTAAACCCGATTTATAAAGGTCACATTTCGATGCCAAATCCAGCCTCATCTGGCACAGGATTCCTTGATGTGTCCAGCTGGATGCAGATTATGGGCGAAGATAAGGCATGGGAGTATATGGATGCGCTGCATGAGAATGTTGGTATTTACACCCATTCTGGATCAAAGCCGTGTAAACAGGCCGGCGCAGGGGAATTTCCAATCGGTATTTCGTGGCCGGGTCGGGCGATCAAAATCATCAAGGCGGGTGCACCGATTGATATGATCATTCCTGATGAAGGTATCGGTTGGGAAATGCAGGTTGTTGCCATTATTAAGGGCACGGACAACCTGCCAGACGCAAAGCGATTGATGGACTGGACACTTGCCCGAGGGATGGAGCTTTTCGGAGAACGGCAATCCATCATAGCTGATGTTTCCAAGGTCAAAAAAGACCCTGAATTGCCTGATTTTTATGATGAGGTTGTTGCCAAACTGATCAATAATGATTTCGTTTGGGCTGCTCAGAACAAAACTGAAATCGTCGGCGAATGGAAAAGACGCTATGACGGCAAGTCAGAGCCAAAAAAATAGCTGGCAGTCTGCATAGTGAAAAGATCAAGTATCAGTAAAGCGGAAAGAGGCGGTATCGCCTCTTTCTGGCCCACTTACCTAATCTGTTTGTAAAACCAGTTAGCGGTGACGAATATGAATTCCTGTAGATAATACGTTCGACTTCGCTGCTGTGGAGACTTTAACATACATGGATTTTCGCAGGCCTTTGAGTGTAAAAATACATGTGCCAGCCGAGGCAACCGTATGGCTTTTTTGGGGTATCAGGCGAATTACATTCCTAACTGACAATACGAACACTGTATAAAACTGTGACCCCGATACTTCCGAAAAATATATGGTTTTGAAAAATAACGAACGGAACAGCCCAAATGACAACGACTGCAAATACTCTAGACGGCACGTATCTTGAAATTCAAAACCTCTCTAAGAGCTTTGGCACTTTTAACGCTTTGGATGATATTTCTCTGCGCGTGAAAGATGGTGATTTTGTTTGTTTTCTGGGGCCTTCAGGGTGTGGGAAAACCACGCTTTTACGGTGTATTGCGGGCCTTGAAACTCAAAGCAAGGGTAATATCCTTCAGCGAGATATCGATATCTCGACGCTTCCCCCCTCAAGCCGTGACTTTGGGATCGTTTTTCAATCTTATGCGCTTTTTCCTAATCTGAGTGTTTTTGCAAATATTTCATATGGGTTAATTAATAACAAATGGACAAAATCCGATATCACAGATCGGGTAAACGGCTTGCTTGAGATGGTGGGCCTTCAGGGGCACGCTCATAAATACCCCAGTCAACTGTCGGGAGGCGAACAGCAACGGGTCGCTTTGGCGCGCGCGCTCGCAACCTCGCCGGGATTGCTGTTATTGGACGAACCGCTCTCCGCACTTGATGCTAAGGTACGGATTCATTTGCGAAAGCAGATCAAAGACTTACACCGCGCTTTGGGGCTTACTACGATCATGGTTACACATGATCAGGAAGAGGCCCAATCAATGGCAGATCTTATCTTTGTGATGAAGGATGGTGCCATTATCCAATCCGGTTCTCCGCGAGAAATTTATGAACATGCAAATTCACCGTTCATTGCGGATTTCATTGGAATCACCAATTTTATCGAGGCAGAGACAACCGCCTCAGATCAGGTGCGCATTGGCGATACAATGCTGCGCTGCGATGCGTCAGACTTTGCCTCAGGGTCATCCGTCAAACTGGCGGTTCGACCTGAGTATATCAGAACGGTTTTCTCTGCTGCTGACGGTGAAAATCAGCTCTTTGGTGAGCTGAAAGATATTGAATTCCTCGGTTCTTTTCAGCGACTTCATGTAAATGTGCCGAGTCTGCAAAATACGGTTTTAATGGTGGATATAAACACTGCGCAGAGCGATGGCAAAGATCTTGAAATAGGCCGGGACTTGACGCTTGAATTGCCGAATACCGCCATCACCGTGTATGCCAATGTCTGAGTCTTGCGCATCAACCACCCGTTTTAAGCCGCTGCAAAAACGTGACAAAGACCTCAGTGATCAAGTCGGGAAACTGATGCTGTTGGCCTATATTGTGCTGTTTTTCTTATTTCTGGTACTGCCTCTGGGAGCTTTGATCATTAAAAGCTTTCAAAATGCGGATGGGGAATTTATCGGGCTTCACAACTTTTATATCTATTTAAGAGAGCCGGCGCTGTTCCAATCCTTTTTTAATTCCCTCTTTATAGCCATTGTCTCGACAATAATTACCGTCGTACTCGCGTTTGGCTTTGCGTTTGCTCTTACCCACACCCGGATGCCGTTTAAAGGATTTTTCCGTCTTATTGCGTTAATTCCTCTGCTCAGCCCGTCCATCTTGGCGGCCATCGCTCTGGTTTATTGGTTCGGCAATCAGGGTGTTTTGAAAGAACTGCTGTTTGGATATTCCATCTATGGTCCGATTGGGATTGTCATGGCGTCTGTCTATTGGACGTTTCCGCATGCTCTGATGATTTTGAGTACCTCGCTGTCTTTATCTGATGCACGGCTTTATGAGGCTGCCGAAGTCTTACACACGAGCAAATTGCGCGCATTTTTAACAATCACAATTCCCGGAGCGCGGTACGGTATCGTCAGTACAATCTTTGTAATATTCACGCAGGTTTTTACAGATTTTGGGGTCCCCAAAGTGATTGGCGGAAATTACAATGTTTTGGCCACAGATATTTATAAAGAAGTCGTTGGGATGCAGAACTTCCAGATGGGCGCTGTCATCTCGTTGGTCCTTTTGCTGCCAGCGGTTTTTGCCTTTTTTGTAGATCAATACTCGCGAAAGCGGCAGGTGGCGCTGTTGTCCTCGCGATCTGTTGTCTTTGAACCAAAGAAAGACCGCGGATTGGACATGGCCATGCTGGCCTTTTGTGGTTGCATTGCCGCCATTATATTTATGATGATTGGCATGGCGCAGTATGGTGCTTTGGTAAAGTTCTGGCCGTACAATCTGTCGATGACTTTAAAACATTATGGTTTTGAAGTGGCTGGGCTTGGCTGGGAGTCATTTTACAATTCGATTAGGCTGGCATTTTACACGGCTATTTTTGGAACAGTGATTATTTTCGTAGGAGCTTATATTGTCGAAAAACTGCGCACGCAGGAAAAAATGCGTGGTATTTTACAACTCTTTGCACTCCTTCCAATGGCTGTTCCCGGCCTAGTATTGGGACTTGCGTATATATTTTATTTCAATGCCAGTTCCAATCCTTTGGGCTTTATATACGCAACCATGGCAATTTTGGTCATCAATACAGTCGTACACTTTTATACCGTGTCTCATTTAACAGCCGTCACTGCGCTTAAACAAATGGATAAAGAATTTGAAGCGGTCTCTTTGTCTTTGAAGGTACCGGTATTTAAGATGTTCTGGCGGGTTACGATACCAGTGTGTTTGCCAACGATTCTTGACATTTCGATCTATCTTTTTGTCAACGCTATGACGACTGTATCTGGTGTCATTTTTCTCTATACCTATGATACGACCCTTGCCTCGGTATCGGCTATCCATCTCGATGAGCAGGGCGATGTGGCTGGCGCGGCAGCCATGGCAATGCTGATTGTTTATGTCTCTGTTTTTGTCCGCGTTTTGCACTCTATTGTGACCAAAGGCATTCTTTGGAAAACACAAGCTTGGCGGCATCGCTCTCAGCTCACGTGATCGCGTTCTGTTCACTGGGCAAACAGTCGCCTCAGATAATACAATAGCCGCAGTGGGTTTAACCACTTAGTATGGGATAAGGGCGCAAGGCGGCACGTGTTTTAGAGTATTTGGCTGAGAAACTCTTTGGTGCGCGGATCACTGGCGTTGTCAAAAAACTCTGATGGTGGGCCGTGCTCTACGATCACGCCTCGGTCAGTGAAATAAATATGATCGGCAATCTCGCGGGCAAAGCCCATCTCATGGGTCACGAGAATACACGTCATACCCTCCTGTGCCAGTTCCTTGATTGTTAGCAGAACCTCTTTTACCGTTTCCGGATCCAGTGCCGCGGTCACCTCGTCAAACAGCATTACATCGGGGTTCATGGCCAAAGACCGCGCAATGGCAACGCGTTGTTGTTGCCCGCCTGATAGCTCTCCTGGATAAGCATCTTCTTTGCCATGCAAGCGTACCTTGTCCAACAACTGCCGAGCATGCGCGCGCACTTCGTCTGGATCCCGATTTAACACTTTCAGCGGTGCCATCATGATATTTTCAAGCGCAGTTTTATGTGGAAATAGATTGTATTGCTGGAATACCATTCCCACCCGTTTGCGCAGCTCCAGCTTGTCCAAACCGCTATGAGTCAGATCGATACCACACACGGTGATCGAGCCGGATTGGATATCGTTGAGCGCATTCACACAGCGGATCAGCGTGGATTTTCCAGACCCCGAGGGGCCAATGATACAGATCACCTCGCCCTTTTTAACATCCAGCGAGACGCCTTTCAGTACTTCCAAATCGCCAAAGGATTTATGGACATCTCGGATCGAGACAATCGGCTGTGTATCGGTCGAAGTCATAGTCCGATCTCCTATAATTGAACGGCGTATCTGCGTTCCAACCGTACCGTCAGGCGAGCAATTGGGTAGCAATATAAAAAGAATAGGCAAAGGGCGAAGCTATAGAATGGTACCAGTAATTCAGGGTGGTTGTCTTCCGCCTCCATCGCCTGCCGAGACAGAGTGATGATTTCTTCAACCCCCAAAAGTGAACACAGCGGTGTGGCCATGGTCAGAATGGCATACCAGTTCATCCATGGTGGGATCATCCGCTTAAAGCACTGGGGTAGAATAATGCTCCAAAGGATTTGCCGGCGCTTAAACCCAAGGCTTTCGGCAGATTCCCACTGTGCCGTCGGTACCGACATGACCGCGCCACGTACAATTTCCGAAATATTTGCCATCACCGGCAGGGACAGTCCAAACACGGCTTTCATCCAGTCGGGGATGCGGATCACTGTATCAAAAATCACCACCTCAAAAGGAAACGCCAACAAGACGATAAACAAGATAACCAACCAGGGCGAATTACGAAACAACTGGGTAATAAACCAAGCCAGTTTGGCAATTGTCTTGACCTGTGAGATCTGCGCCAATCCCAGCGCCGCGCCGGCTATGGTGCCAAACAACATCGCAAAAAGTGAGATGATGATATTAAACAGAAATCCTGATTTCAACAGAAAGGGAATCCATCTTTGCAGGCTTGCAAACGCGTCTAGCATTGAAAATTTGGTCGCAGCCATCGCATAGCCGGGCCAGAGCAACAGCGGAGAGGCCAAGATCAAAATTGTCCACGGTGGTAGAGATGCCAGCCATGCGCTGGTGGTCGGCCCACTGGCCCCCACCGGCAGCGTAAACGGATGCAAAACCGCCAGACGCTGGCGTTTGGGCAGATTGGCATAGCGGATATTAAGTGCCATAGCCCGGTATCCTCATTTTTTGCTCCCAGGAGTTCATGCCTGCCACCAAGACACCCACCAGCAGAATATAGACCACAAAAACCAACAGCATCGTCGGGTAAAGCGCCGAAGGGTAATCGTTCCAGATTGTGACTGATTGGTACAGCAGTTCAGGCACGGCAATGCCAAAAGCCTGTGTCGTGGTCTTTACAAGATTGACCAGATTGTTGTTCAGGGCCGGCAGTGAAACTCGCACCGCCAGTGGCATAACGATATACATGTAGATTTGCGACCGGTTGAAACCCAACGAGTTTGCGGCTTCCTTGGTACTTTCGGGGACAGCTTCTATTCCAGCGCGGAAGATTTCGACATTGAATGCCCCAGCAAAAAACGACAGCGATATAATTGCCCAACCGACGTTTGATATAATTGGCAGTTCAAGCCAGCCATCGGGGCTGTAGGTCGGGGTAAATTGTCCAAGCGCAAAATAGAAAAATAGCAGTTGCACATATGGTGGTGTGTTGCGGAAAAACTGAATGTAACCCTGCACAAAGGCGCGCAGAAAACGGTTACTGCTGCCCTGAGCGAAGGCGCCGGCAACCCCTATCACGATTGAAAATATCAGACAGGCAATTGAGAGCTTTATTGTGACCCAAATACCTGAAAGAATTTTGCCCTGCTGCACAGGTTCGTACATCCAGATAAAATTCCATCTTGGGGTTGTGCTGGCCAGATCGCGAAAGAAATCTGCAATTAAATCCATTAGGATGCGCCATGTATAAATCCGCCGCCAATCACTTGGCGGCGGAGCGTTAAAAGGATTAACGGGTCAGCTTAATCTGCTAGCCAGTCACCCATCCGTTCGTTGTATCCAGCCAGATATGCGGTGGCTTTGATGCCCCATTTGGCTTCTAGTTCGATCAGTGTGCCATCCTGATGCCACTGGTACTGCATGCCTGACATGAACCGGCCAAAGACACAGTTGCGTTCGGCTGATGGGACGGCCAGAGCCCAGGGGTTGTCATCTTCTGACGCCAGAGGCATTTCGAAGTCATCCCAATTTCCAGAGCTGAGGTCAGATCCGATCGAGCTGTCATCATAGACCCATGCAATGCATTTCTTGTCCCGCAGCGCCTGCTTGGCTTCGGCGTTGCCGGTAAAGGCGATGATTTTCGCACCGTAACGCTGTTCGACGATCTGGTTGTAAAACGCACCCTGCTTGCCGCACACAGGCTTATCACGCAGGTCTTCCCACTCGGTCAGGCCCAGTGCTTTTGGTGACATTACGTTGGTGCCGGATGTGTAATAGTTTGGTCCGACGATGCCAACCAACTCGCGCCGATCCTTGCGGTCCGACATTGTGGCAATCATCAGATCTATCTTGCCCTGCTCAAGAAACTGCATCCGGTTCGAGGATTGTACCGCCACCAGTTCGATATCAACGCCCATTTTGGCGGCAACATCATTGGCCATATCAATCTCCATACCGACAATACCGCCGTCTGTATTGCGGTATCCCCAAGGCTTGTAATCAGCCTTGACGCCAACCACGATCTTGCCGCGTGACATGACTTTGTTCCAAGCGTCGTTGGTACAAGCCGCACTTGCGGAACTGGCAAGCATGCCCATTGCCGCTAAGCCACTAATTGTAGATTTTATGATAGTTTTCATAGTTTTTATCTCCCTGATGTATCGTATTTTTGGCATTTTTTGACAGCTAAGCCAAATTCTCTTTTGATAGTCCATTGGAAAGATACCTATGCAACCAAGCAAGGTGGTCAACGCTTGAATGTCACAGCAGGTTCCTCCTTTAAGTATGCGTTAAATTTATGGTTCAGTTGCTTAAAAGAGTCGATGCATTTTTGCACCTGTTTAGCTTATTTACGGTTGATTGAACCGATAGGCGCCTTTGAGAATATGGCGTAAATATGTGCGGCGTTTAAAAACTGTGGGCATTCGGTCGCCATAACAAAACAGTGATCTGCAAAATTCCGCTTTCCCGCTTATGTTCTGATCTCTTTCGAGCAATGTTTGCAATTAAGGAGACATGGAAAGGAAGGGAGGTAACTTGACGAGTTTCGACATTATGCTGTGCGGTCGGTACTGACTGGTGGGTTGATGCGCAAGCGGCTGATTAATGATCTCGGCATTGGCCTGCATACGCTGAAC
>Ga0209199_1000804_pt1 | contig 41361 bp, 39 predicted proteins | sample COGITO_mtgs_1105_7_FD_184805 | JGI IMG/M metagenome (GOLD analysis project Ga0209199, IMG submission 184805) | Pelagic marine microbial communities from North Sea - COGITO_mtgs_110523 (SPAdes) (version 2) | ecosystem: Environmental > Aquatic > Marine > Epipelagic ... | reverse complement strand
AGAAATATATTATTTTTACCCCATGGAAAGTCAAAGACAAAAAAAAATAGCCTCCGTTTTACAGCGTGATCTCGTTGAGGTATTACAAGGCGCGGCCACTCAGGGTGGGATGAAAGGCATACTTATTTCGGTCACAAAGGTCAACGTTACTGTCGATCTTTCCATTGCCAAGGTATACCTTAGTATTTTTCCAATCGCTAGAGGTGCAGAGCTTCTGGAGGGCATTCAATCTAATGCTCCGCTCATTAAGCATGAGCTATCGCAACGCACCAAGCATCAACTGCGCCGCATGCCACAACTCATCTTTTATATTGATGATTCTTTGGAATACATCGATCAAATTGACAAGTCATTAAAACGCACCGAAAACCCTATTGAAAATCCCGAATTGCTTGAAAAACGTAAAAAAGCATAATTGAAGCTCCCCCTATACATAGCCAAACGGTATCTGTTTTCTAAAAGCACGAACAACGCTATTAATATTATTACTTTGGTGGCAGGTTTTGGAATAGTCATAGGTACGGCAGCTCTTTTTATCGTGCTTTCAGGGTTTTCGGGGCTCAAAAATTTTAGCTTAGAGTTTACCTCTTTCTCCGATCCGGATTTAAAAATTGTACCAACCACCACCAAAACCATTCCCTTTACAGCGGCTCAAAAACAGGCTTTAACGGCCTTGACTAGTGTGGCTTTTTATTCTGAAGTCGTCGAAGAGCGCATGCTCATCAGTTGTGAAAACAAGCACCTTGCGGTCACCCTAAAAGGAGTAGACACCAATTACCCCAATGCCACTATTGATTCCATTTTGGTGTATGGCCAGTGGTTCGATTCTGAGAGTGCACAAATAGTTGCAGGATGGGGCGTGACCACCGAATTGGGGTTTGGAATCTTTGATGTTGCTAAAGTCATAAAGCTGTATGCACCCAAACCAGGAACGGGCCAGATTAGCTCGGTCAAAGGCGCGTTTACCAGTTTGAAAGTTTCCAATGCTGGGATTTTTCAAATCAATGAAACCCTCGATAATTCACAAGTATTTACCTCCATAGAAAACGCGAAGTATTTGTTAAACTATCCCCCTGAAACCGTCAGTGCTGTTGAGGTTTATTTAGCCCCTTCTGTAGACGAAGGCACGGCCCGTGCCGAGATTCAGTCTGTTTTTAACAACCAAGTAACCATCAAAAATCGCATCCAATTAAATGATGCGCTTTATAAGATGCTTAATACAGAGCATGTGGCAGTTTATTTAATTTTTACCTTAATTTTAATCATCGCCTTATTTAATATTATTGGATCCATTATCATGATGATTTTAGATAAGAAAAAAAATCTAAAAACACTTTACAACCTTGGTGCGACTGTCAAAGAGTTGCGTGCTATTTTCTTTTATCAAGGGATTTTAATGACCGTTATTGGCGGAAGTTTAGGTCTTGTGATAGGCGTGCTTATCGTCTGGCTACAACAGCAGTTTTCTCTCCTTATGATCACTGCGTCACTAGCCTATCCTGTGGATCTTCAGTGGATCAATGTTGGGATTGTACTGGCTACTATTTTGGTATTGGGAGCCGTGGCTTCTCGCATCGCTTCTCAGCGGATTGCAAAAACACAACTCAACGCTTAAACAAACTGGTAATCGCCAAAAACAGACGCGACTTCATCAAAGGCGGCAAAGACATCGGCACTGTGGTCGCTAGTCACCATTTTTGTTCTAAAGGGTTTAAAATCAGCAATGCCTTTAAAGTAGTTGGTATAATGACGTCTGGTTTCTAAAACACCCAGCACTTCTCCTTTCCAGTCAATGGCCATTTGTAGGTGTCTTTTGGCCGCTTCTACACGTTCCAGCATGCTAATAGGCCCCAAGTGCTGTCCGGTTTCCATAAAGTGCTTTACTTGTTTAAAAAACCAAGGGTTTCCAATAGTAGCCCGGCCAATCATAGCGCCGTCAAGCCCATACTGGTCTCGCATCTCAATCGCTCGCTCGGGAGTGTTGACGTCGCCATTTCCAAAAATGGGAATGTGCATTCGGGGGTTGTTTTTAACCTCGGCAATTGGCCCCCAATCGGCAGCCCCTTTATACATTTGGGCTCGCGTTCGTCCGTGAATAGATACCGCCTTACAGCCCACGTCTTGCAGTCTTTCCGCGACTTCCACAATGCGAATGGAATCATGGTCCCAACCCAACCGGGTTTTTACCGTGATAGGCAAGTTCGTGCGTTTCACCATTTCGGCAGTGAGTTTTTCCATCAAACACACATCTTTTAAAATGCCTGCACCAGCGCCTTTACTAACGACTTTTTTTACTGGACATCCAAAATTGATGTCAATAATATCAGGGTTTGATTTTTCAACAATCTCAACTGCGCGTAACATACTATCCAGGTTTGCACCAAAAATTTGTATGCCCACAGGCCGTTCCTTTTCATAAATATCTAATTTCATGGTGCTTTTTACGGCATCTCTAATAAGGCCTTCACTAGAAATAAACTCAGTGTAAACCACATCCGCTCCTTGCTCTTTACATAAGGCACGAAACGGTGGATCACTTACATCCTCCATTGGAGCAAGAAGTAAGGGGAATTCAGGAAGTTCTATAGAACCAATTTTAACCATGTGTTATTTATAAAAATTCATTTCATCGATATAGTCCCAAACCGCCAGAGGAAGTAAGGGTTTAATATTTTTTCTGTCTTTTATTTGCTGACGAATAAAGGTGGACGATACCTCCATAATCGGAGCGTCTATGTGCGTCACCGTTTCCGAACTAAACGACGCTGAGTTGGAAGTGGTATTTAGTTTTCTTGGGTATACGTAAATCGGGTAATTACCCATAATAACTTCTGCATTTTTCCATTTTGGCAACGACCTTAAATTGTCTTCTCCCATGATGAGTGCAAACTGGTGCTCTGGGTGTTTTTCTTCTAAATAGGCCAAGGTGTGTACCGTATAATTTGGCTGTGGCAAATTGAATTCAATGGCACTAGGAGCCAGCTTCGGGTAGTCTTTGGTGGCGCGAAAAACCAGTTCCAATCGTTGGTGGTCATCCAACATGCTTTGCTTTGTTTTGTGTGGACTTTGCGGGGTAACAACCAGCCAAACCTGGTCTAAATCCGAATGTTCAGCGAGGTGATTGGCAATGATCAGGTGCCCTACGTGAATGGGGTTATAGGTTCCAAAAAAGAGTCCAATCTTCATCGCGCTTTAGTTTATAAATTGACTCACAGTTGTGTAGGCTTCTTTTTGAGCCGTTTTTAAAACATCATTTTCAATAATACAGTCAAATAGAGGAGCGGTTGCCAGCTCTGCGGAGGCTTTTGCCACTCGCATATTAATTTTGTCCTGTGTTTCTGTTTGGCGTTTTTTGAGACGAATTTTTAATTCGTCGATACTTGGCGGTTTTACAAAAATAGCTAATGTTTGTTCTGGAAATTTTCGCTTGATACGCAAGCCACCAGACACGTCAATATCAAAAATAACGTGTTTTCCAAGAGCCCAAATTCGTTCTATTTCTGTTTTAAGGGTGCCATAAAAATTATCGCGGTACACCTCTTCCCATTCTAGAAACTCATCTGCTTTTATGTGTTGCTTAAAGTCGTCTATGGATAAAAAATAGTAGTCTTTTGCGTCTACTTCAGCCCCTCTTTTTTCTCTAGAAGTTGCCGAGACAGAAAACTCTAAATTCAATTCTTCTTGTGCTAATAAATGTCTTACAATCGTGGTTTTTCCTGAGCCAGAAGGCGCCGAAAACACAATCAGTTTACCCGGGCTTTTTTTAGAGGACATTGAGTAATTGTTCTTTAATTTTTTCTAATTCGTCTTTCATTTGAACCACCAATTTTTGCATGGGAGCAAAATTTGCTTTGGATCCAATGGTGTTGATCTCACGGCCCATTTCCTGAGAAATAAAACCTAATTTTTTGCCGTTAGAGTCGTCAGTCTCCAAGGTTTTGATAAAGTATTCTAAGTGGTTTTGAAGCCGTACTTTTTCTTCGGTAATGTCAAATTTTTCGATGTAATATACCAGCTCTTGTTCAAAGCGGTTTTCATCATATTTTTCTTTCAACTCAGACACCCCTTTGTGTAAACGTTCCCGAACATTCGTAAGGCGTTCCGGGTCTACTTCAAGGACTTGCTCAAGTAAGTTGCTAATAATGCCCACTCGTTTTGTAAAATCAGCTTCCAAGACTTTGCCCTCTTCCAGTCTGTAATGAGAAATGTTCTCTAACGCTTTAAGAATTTCATTGTGAATTTCATCCCATTCGTCTTCGTCAATATCATCTCGTTCTGTGCTTAGTGCATCCGGCATTTTGATAGCCATCTGTAAAAACTGCATTTTAGTCCCCGTTGATACAGCCTCCAGTTGTTTGATGTATTTGTTGACTACGGTTGGATTCACATTTGTGTGGGTCTCTTCACCAGTAATTTCAACATACAATGAAAAATCAACCTTTCCTCTGCTTAATTTTGCAGTGACTGCTTTTCGCAGGTCCAACTCCTTAGACCTGTACATGGAAGGCATGCGCATGTTGAGGTCCAAAGACTTGCTGTTGAGTGATTTTATCTCAATGGATATGGTTTTGTTTGGTAATTGTAACACAGACTTACCATAGCCCGTCATGGAATGTATCATTTGTTGGTATTAAAAACTTTTTTCAAAGATACTGAAAACCAATAAGTATACCCAAGTAGAAACAGATTCCTTGTTTTCTGCAGAAACACTGTTTTTTGTTTTTGAAGAAAGTGTTGTGGACATGAGAGGTTTTTTTCTATTTAAAAGGGGCGTGCTGCTTGAATTCCTTTATTTTGATACGCCTCAAAAAGGGCTTTACGAAGGAATTTAAGAAAGGGTTTTTATGTTTGATGTAACAACTTAGCTCTAAGGGGTTGGCTCCAATGGTGGTTTTTATTTCGGAGGCGGTTCGCCCCAAATTGATAGAGTCTACTTGTTTTTCAATTCCAATTCTTATATAGTCATTTAAAATACGCGGATAGATGGCGTGTGACTTATTAAGTTCATAATCAAGTCCAATAAAATGAGCATCTAGTTTATTGTCGTTCACCAATGCAGTTAAAAACCCGACCAATCGATTTTCTAAAAAATACCCTTTGACTATAAAGTTATCTTTTAAAGAAGCGCTTAAATGGCTATACGTATCTAGGTTTAAAACTTGTGCATTAAAGCTCGCCTTGTCAATCGTGTTTTGGTATAAGGCCTGCAATTCATGTTTGTAGGTTTCCAAGTCCTGATCAGAAAACAGACGCGTTTCTAAAGTGCTACTTTTTGAGTCGGCCTTGTTTGCCTTAACCCGATATTTGGATTTTAATATATTTTTATAATCCTCAAAAGTTTTCCATTCTGGTTTCAGTTGAATGATCATGTTTGGCTCCACTTTAATTTCGCTATAGCCAAAGTTTAAAAACGCCTGTGTATGAACAAGAGATGCCAATTTAAAATCTTTAATAAAAATAGCATGCATCGGTTTTGTATTCGCTGCGACGGCATCTAAAGCCGTGCCAATCTCAGAATAGATATCCTTTTTTGAACTGGTTTCTGCAGTGCTAATTCCATGCTCCCCACTCAAAAAGACATTGCCGCAAAACATGATTTTTATATGTTCGTTGCAAAACAACAAGCCCAACCCCTTTCGGACCAAAGGGGCTACTTTTATGTTTTTTAACATTCCTTCTACATTCAAACTGATGACTTGCACTAGGGCTAGGGCCAACGTGTTTTTGTTGGCATCTGAAATGGATATGTATTTAAATTCTATTTGAGGATTAGAAATTTCAAAAGCTTTGAGGAACGGTTTTGAAAAGTAAATATTTTCTTCACTATTTGTGTTTTTAAATACAACAGAGTCAATTAAGTCTACAGACGGGTATAATGTGGTGATAAAAGAATTCATTTGGGCGCTTGTTGGGTTGAACTTTTGGTAACCAAATATACACCTAAAAATATTAAAAGAGCCGCAATGATTTTAACGGCACTTATGGAATCGCTGCCCATTATGATGGCAAATATTCCAGCAAAGATGGGCTGTATATAGACAAAGGTACTTACTGTTGTGGCACTTAGTTTTCGCAGTGCGAGTGGATTTAATAAATAGGTTGCAAAGGTGGCGCCGACCACTACAAAAAGCGCTGAAAACCAAATATAAGGGGTAAAGCTACTCCAATTGACCAGAGATAGCTCTCTATATCCAAAAGGAAGTACAAATAAGGTTCCAAACAAAAACAACCATTTAATGAATGTGTAAGGGTGGTATTTATCGGTAATTTTTTTAATTAAAATCAAGTAATAACTATAAGAGGCAGCATTGACCAGCACTAAGAAATTACCTAATAAAATATGATCTCCTGCACTCGCTGAGGAATTATAAATACTTAAAACAAGGGCTCCAGAAAGGCCTGCCAAAATTCCAAACACCTTAATTTTTGTTATCGTTTCTCTTAAAATAATAGCGGACAGTATCAAGACAATAATAGGGGTAGTGACCATGATCACAGAGCCATTGATAGGCGTTGTGAATTGAAGACCTTTAAAAAATGCCAGCATGTTTAGCGCTACCCCAAAAAAAGCAGCCATTATAAATTTAGGAAAGTCCTTACGCTCAATTTTTTCAGAGGGCGTCCAAATACTAAATACCCAAAAAAGAATTCCTGCTAGAGATACGCGAAATAAGATAAACCCATAGGGCTGTATATACCCGCCATCAATGACATCATTGGCGAAGGTAAAAGTAACCCCGTAAAATAGCTGAACTAATAGCAGCGCAACAAGAGCAGATTTGTTACTTTTCATTTTGTAGAGCTGTGAGAGCGGCTTGGGTCACTTTGGCGCTATTGCCAATAAAGATACTTTCACCAAAAACAAGCACCGGACGCTTCAGAAATGTATAGTGCTCTAAGATGTAGCCTTTAAAGTCCTCCTCACTGAGGTTTTTTTCTTTCAATCCCAATTCTTTATACAGCATAGCACGTTTACTAAAGAGCGTTTCATAACTACCAGAAAGTGTTTTTAAGCGCTCCAACTCCTCAGCAGTAATGGGTGTTTTTTTAATGTCTTTAAGCTCAAAGTCCGGACCCAGGTTTAACGTTTTTGAAATACGTTGACAGGTTGAGCACGTGCCCAAGAAGTAGAATTTTTTCATCAAATTAATTTCTTATTTTTACAAATAAAATCAATTCTTCACAAAGAATTAAATTATAACAGCACTATATGGATTGGAATGATACTATTACGCGACAAAATAGGGCGCTTTTATTAAAATTTCTTAATAACTTTTCTTTGAATCAACTCAATACAGTTCCAAAAGGCTATAGGAACTCTATTTTTTGGAATATAGCCCACACTGTAGTGACTCAGCAATTACTAACTTATGGCTTATCCAGCCAGCCCCTTTTGATTGAAGAGGAATTGGTGGCTAATTATAAAAAAGGATCAGCCATAGTTCGTAAAGCCACTAAAAAAGAGATAGAACAGGTCCAAAGTTTACTTTTTTCAACGCTGGAGCAAACCAAGACTGATTACGATAAAGGCTATTTCAAAAACTTTACGCCCTACACCACCTCATTAAATGTGACGCTTTCTACGATAGAAGAGGCGATTCGTTTTAATGTGTTTCATGAGGGAATTCACCTTGGTTACATATTAGCAATGAAAAATTGTCTATAAACGGATGTTTAAATAAAGTTCTTAAGGCTCACTTTTTTCATCAAATTATGTAATTAGTTGAGTTATTCTCATTAAAATGTAGAATTCTTAATTTATAACTTAATTCAATCCTTTAAATTATCAAATACAAAAAAATAGCGCATTATTTTTAAAGATATTATATATTTGTACTTTATAATGTTTTAATACCCCCTAATATTCTAATATGGAAGAAAAAATTAAAAAATTTCTAGACCTAGTTAAGGAAAGAAATGGCCATGAAGCCGAATTTATTCAGGCAGTAGAGGAAGTCGCTGAAACAGTGATCCCTTATATTGTTAAGCATGACATCTATCACGGCAAAAACATTCTGTTAAGAATGGTTGAGCCCGAACGCGCGATTACGTTTCGAGTGAACTGGGTAGATGATAAAGGAGAAATTCAAGTCAACCGTGGCTATCGTGTTCAAATGAACTCTGCGATTGGCCCTTACAAAGGAGGGCTTCGATTTCATCCCACAGTTACGATGAGTATTTTGAAGTTTTTAGCCTTTGAGCAAGTTTTTAAGAACAGCTTAACGACCCTTCCAATGGGAGGCGGAAAAGGAGGTAGTGATTTCGATCCCAAAGGAAAAAGTGACAATGAAATCATGCGATTTTGCCATGCGTTTATGAGTGAGCTGTTTCGTCATATTGGCCCAAACACCGATATTCCAGCAGGAGATATTGGCGTAGGTGGTCGCGAAATAGGATTCCTTTTTGGGATGTATAAAAAACTTAAAAACGAATTTACAGGGGTTCTTACCGGAAAAGGAATGACATGGGGAGGCTCTCTTATTCGTCCGGAAGCGACCGGCTATGGGACGGTGTATTTTGCCGATAAGATGTTACAAACTAAAAGCGATAGTTTTAAAGGGAAAACAGTCGTGATATCAGGGTCTGGGAATGTGGCGCAATACGCCGCTGAAAAAACGACCCAACTCGGGGGTAAGGTAATTACTTTATCAGATTCTTCAGGTTATATTGTGGATCACGAGGGGATCGATGAAAGCAAACTTGCGTTTGTAATGCAACTAAAAAATATTAAAAGAGGTCGTATAAGCGAATATGTGAATGCATATCCAAACGCCAAATATGTAGCTAATAAAACCCCATGGGAGGTTAAATGTGATGTGGCTCTGCCATGCGCTACACAAAACGAACTATACGGACCGGATGCAGATTTATTATTGCAAAATGGATGTGTTTGTGTTAGTGAGGGTGCTAATATGCCTTCTACTAAAGAAGCAATCTCTAAATTTCACGCGGCGAAGATTTTATTTGCCCCTGGAAAGGCATCTAATGCTGGCGGTGTAGCAACCTCTGGTTTGGAAATGACACAAAACTCATTACGCTATAACTGGTCCAGAGCAGAAGTTGATGAAAAATTAAAAGATATTATGTCAAATATTCATGATGCTTGTATTAAATACGGCAAGGATGAAACCACCGGCTATATTGATTACGTAAAAGGGGCTAATATTGCCGGTTTTGTAAAAGTAGCAGATGCCATGCTAGCGCAAGGCGTCGTCTAATACCTACCAAACCTACTTCTAAAAAGCTTTCATTATTTGAAAGCTTTTCTGTTTATATATAATAATGGGTTCATTTCTCGTTAGTAATAAATATATTTGTCAAAGCGATTTAAAAAAAACTTAAACTGTTAGGTTGTAAAATCAGCCAATCCAATTTTGAATAAAATTAATATTAATAATTTCGACTTTCTAAGGGTTGTATTTGCACTAACGGTTGCATTTGCACACTTGATTGAACTTAGTGATCTTGAAGTTTTAAGGCCTTATGGTCAATACTTTAATACGCGCTTAGCAATTGATGGTTTTTTTATTATAAGTGGGTTTTTAATTGCTAAAAGCTACGAGAATAGCAAGAGTTTAAAACAGTATTTTTTCAAAAGAATAAAACGAATTGTCCCTGCATACGTTGTTGTTATCTTATTTTCTGCACTTCTGTTTAGTTTTATTTCTACAAATTCATTTTACGACTATTATTCTAACATCCAATTTTGGAAGTATCTTACGGCCAACTTATCATTTCAAAATTATTTAGAACCATGCTTGCCAGGAGTATTCGAATCCAATCAAATATGTGCAATTAACGGAGCGTTGTGGACAATTAAAATTGAAGAAGCTTTTTATCTTTTAGTTCCATTATTTTATTGGTTTGTAAGAGTTAAAAAACTAAACATTTATTCATTAGTGATAATTGTTTATGCCTTGTCGGTGACATATTATAGTTATTTTATGTATGTGGATAATTATAGAATAGCGAAACAACTTCCGGGTGCTTTAGCCTTTTTTGCAACTGGAATTATGTTTTATAAAAACTTTTCAGTTCTACTCAAATGGAAAGATTACATTATTATACCATGCTTAATACTGTTTACCGTTGAGCACTATATTTTACAAACTCAAATAATTAAACCAATTGTGTTTGGTTTTATGGTCTTTTTTATTGCTTATAGTTTCAAGTTTTTAAATAACTTTGGTAAATATGGCGACTTTACTTACGGGATTTATATTTACCATTTCCCTTTGATTCAACTATTTCTTTTTCTAGGGTTATTTAATAGACTTCCTGTGGCAATTAGCTGCTTGACTGTTATGACGCTCACATTAATATTAGCTATATTATCATGGTACTTGGTTGAAACCCCATATTTGTCCAAAGGCAGAAGCCTTAGACAAAAAAAACTAAGTTCATAGGACAAGAAATACATGAACGAATCGTTTTCTACCTAAAGTATAATAATTATATTCAACACAGTGAAAGTTATTTCCTTTTAATAACTTTAATTAAAAAGCATTAAATGTATTTAAAACTCTTAAAACATTCTATTTCCCGTAAACTGATAATTATTATAATTTTTTCATTTCCAACGCTTAATTTTTCTCAAGAATTTTCTGAATTTTGGGAAGGTCACTTTTCTTATCTAAATATAATAGATATTGTTAACACTAATAATAGGGTGTATGCAGCTGCCGAAAACGCAGTATTTTCATACGACTCAACTACTAATCAAATTGAAACCATTACAACTCTTAATGGCTTATCGGGCGAACTAATCTCAGGATTACATTACAGCAACGAATATCAATTGTTGCTGATAGGCTATGAAAATGGATTGATTGAGGTGTACAGTGAAAGTGACCAAGAAATCCTTAAGGTTGTGGATATTATCAATAAAGTGACCATACCCTCATCACAAAAGAGAATCAACCATTTTAACGAGTTTAATTCCCTTGTTTATATTGCAACAGATTATGGCATTTCAATATACGATTTAGAAAATTTAGAATTTGGAGATACTTATTTTATTGGGAGTAATGGCACTCAAGTTGCCGTAAAGCAAACGGGAATAAGAAACAATAAAATCTATGCAAACATCGAAAATGATAGTGGAATTAAATTTGCACCTCTAAGTAATCCAAATTTGATTGATTTTCAGCAGTGGTCAACGATTTTAACAGGGAACTTCGTAAACTTATTAGCAGATGATAATGATTTAATTGTCACGTCTTCTAATGCTGTGACCTCAAAACTTAATGCAGATAATACCTTAACACAATTATTTGTTAGCGAATCGTTACCAGAAGACTTGTACATCTCTGAAAACCAGCTTATAGAAACACTGTCCAATAAGATAAATTTTTATGATGAATATTTTAACCTTACTCATGCCATCGGTCCAATTACTGATTTCCCAGCGCCCTACACTTGTACGATATCATTTGGAGGCAATATTTTTATAGGGACAAGTGGCGGTGTAAATACTGGCAAATCCGGCTTTGGAGTTTTAAAAACACGACTAACTAGCCTTGATTCGTTTGAGGAAATCCATCCAGATGGACCGCTGTCCAACAGTTCCTTTTCTTTAAAATTTAAAAATAATGACCTATGGCTTGCCTATGGAGGTTATGGTATTTTTTTTCAATGGAGTGGCGGTCAAAGCTCAACAGGAATAAGTCGATACCGTCAAAATGAGTGGCTAAATATTCCTTATGACTCTATAAACTCAATGGTTTCATCTCCTCAATTTTTATCTCATACAGCAATTAACCCATTTAATACAGATCAGGTTTTTATAAGCTCGTATTATTCAGGCTTAATAGAAGTTAATAACCAAGACATTGTCAATATTTACAATGAAAACAATAGTACTCTTAAACCTTTTATACCAAATCGCTATTTGACATCGGCTTGTAAATTTGATGTTAATGGTGCTTTATGGGTTACAACAGGAAGGGTTCAAAGCCCTTTAAGTAAATTTGAAAACAATCAGTGGACCTCCTATGATTTTTCTGCAATTATTTCTGACCCTATCAATGATGAGCTTGGTTTTAGTGAAGTAGTCATTGGGCCAGACCAGACGAAGTGGATTGGGTCTTATAGGAATGGCCTAATAGGTTTTAATGAAACAGGAATGTTATTAAAAAACATTTCAGATGAAGATGTGGCAAACCTACCGACCACCGCTATAAAATCACTCGCATTAGATAAAAACAATGTCCTATGGATTGGGACTTATAGAGGCCTCAGGGTGCTTTATAACACTTCTAATTTTTTTACCGAAAATAACGTAAGAACAGAGCCTATAATTATTCTCGAAGAGGGGCTGCCTAAAGAACTTTTGGCACAACAATTTATAACAGATATTATAGTTGATGGCTCCAATAACAAGTGGGTTTCTACAGCTGATGCAGGGGTGTTTTATCTGTCTTCAAGTGGTCAAAACACTATTTATCAATTTACAAAAGACAATTCGCCACTGCCCTCAAACAGCGTTAATGACATGGCTTTAGACTCCGACAATGGAGTGGTGTACTTTGGAACGAACCGAGGTCTAGTCGCTTTTAATACAGGGGGCTCTAGCACAAGCTCTTCTCTTGAAGACGTGTATGCATACCCCAACCCTGTTCGGCCAGGGTTTAATATGGCTGAGGATAAAATAAAGATTAAAAATATCAGTGAAAATATTAATATTAAAATTACAGATATTGAAGGGAATTTGGTAGCGGAAGCTCAGTCTAATGTAAACCTAAGATACAAGGGACACAACCTTGAAATTGACGGAGGAACGGCTTACTGGAATGGTAAAAACTTAGCAAATAACACGGTTGCTTCTGGTGTGTATGTGGTTCTTTTTTCTGACTTTGATACCTTTGAAACGAAAGTCTCCAAAATAATGATCATACGCTAATGGTTATTTCTACAAAAGCAATTGTAATTTCAAAAATCAAGTATAACGATAGTGATCTTATTGTGAAATGCTATACGGCATCATTAGGGATAAAAAGTTATATGATTAAAAACGCACTAAAATCTAAAAAAGGCAAATTTAGACCTGCTTATTTTCAACTCCTCTCGCTACTTGAAATTGAGGCAGATCATAAAGAGATGAGGAGTTTACATTATTTGAAAGAAGTAAGGCTGCACAAGCCGTATGAATCACTACACACCAATGTTTTTAAATCAACGGTTTTATTGTTTTTGTCAGAAATATTATCAATGATTTTAAATGAAGAAGAACCAAATCGCCCTCTTTTTGAATATATAGAAACCACTTTATTATGGTTTGATACCGTTGAAAATACAGGTATTTTCCACCACCAATTTTTAATGGGCCTAACAAAGTTCTTAGGAATTAACCCAGATACAGAAAACAATGAATTGCCGTATTTTAATTTACAAGAAGGTAAATTCCAAGCTCATTCCTGGGAGCATTGTGTGACAGGTGAAAACTTAGACCTATTAAAACCCTTTTTAGGCACAAAATTTGATACCAGTTTATCAATTGAGTTAAATTCTCTACAAAAGCAAGAACTACTCAATATGATTTTAGGCTATTTTAAATTACATTTGCAAGGCTTTAAGCACCCGAAATCATTAACAGTTTTAAGCCAAGTTTACAGTTAAAAATGACTCATTACTTTTTTAAATTTTTTATATTTTTAGCACTGAGCAGCTCTGCACAGCAGATAATCGTAGTCGATGAAATAAGTAACGAGCCAATTCCTGGATCAGTGGTCTTTAACTATCTAACCACCAAATCAGCGATATCAGATTTTGATGGTCGTGTTGAAATTAAAGAATTCCGAGACTTTGAGAAAGTTTATTTTCGACACCTTTCATACCATAATACCTCTATCCGAAAATCGGCGATTCAAGACACGGTTTTTCTTTCTCCAAAATCAACAAGCTTAAACGAAGTTGTAATATCAGCCTCTAAGTTTGCGCAAAGTAAAAAAGAAGTACCACAGAATATTATCAGTATAGATTCCAAGGACATCCAGCTTTCCAATCCCCAAACGAGTGCAGACTTGTTAAGTAATAGTGGCCGGGTCTTTGTTCAAAAAAGTCAGCTAGGAGGCGGAAGCCCCATGATAAGAGGGTTTTCTACAAATCGACTTTTAATCACTGTTGACGGTGTTCGCTTAAACAATGCAATCTTTAGAAGTGGAAACGTCCAGAATGTACTTTCCGTAAATCCATTTAACGTCGAAAAAACAGAAGTTATATTAGGCTCGGGCTCTGTTATTTATGGAAGTGATGCCATTGGGGGAGTGATGAATTTTTACACGACAACCCCTAAGCTTTCTATCACAACTAAACCTCTTTTAACTTCGCGAAGCACAATCCGCTATGCCTCAGCAAGTAATGAAAAAACAGCCCATTTAGATTTTAATTTAGGGTTTCAGAAATGGGGGTTTCACAGCAGTGTTAGTGTGTCAGATTTTGGAGATCTAAAAATGGGCAAGCAAGGTCCTGATGATTATTTAAGCCTGTATTACAGCGAATCTCTAAACGGCCAAGACATGATGACTCCCAACACAACTCCAAGGGTTCAGAAGTTCACTAATTTCAGCCAAATGCATCTCGCTCAAAAAGTAATTTATAAAGCTAGTGATGATTTAAAATTTGACTTAGGACTTCACTACTCAACAACCTCTGACTACCCAAGGTATGACCGGCTAGCAACCCCCAGCGACGATGGTTCTCTTAGGTATGCTGAATGGAATTATGGCCCCCAAGATTGGTTATTGGCTAATGTTCAAATGACAAAACTCAGCAGCCGCTCTACGTTCCATGATAAAATTAAAATATCTGCGGCCTATCAAAACTTTAAAGAAAGTAGAATCAATAGAAAGTTTAATTCTGACACGCGAAAAATTAGAAATGAAAATGTAGATGCACTTTCTTTTAATCTGGATTTTAATAAGCAATTATCTGACCGATCGAATATTTCCTATGGAACGGAATATATATACAACAAAGTAGGCTCTAAGGGCTGTTCAGAAAGTCTATCGACAAATGCTGTAGAAGTCATTGCATCACGATATCCAGATGGATCTAAGTGGCAAACAATGGCCGCTTATTTAAGTTATAAATATAAGCCAAACACAAAGTTAACAGTCCAGTCAGGAATACGCTACAACTATGTCATCATCGATGCTGATATGTCTAAAAATAATGCATTCTATGATTTTCCGTTTAACACGGCAAACCTTGAGACAAGTGCCGTGACAGGCACCTTAGGTTTTAGTTGGGTTCCAAATAATACTTTTATTTGGAAGCTCAATACAACAACGGCTTTCAGAGCGCCTAACATTGATGATATTGGGAAAACATTTGACTCGCAAAACGGTTTAGTGGTGGTTCCTAACAGCAGCCTAAAACCAGAATATGCCTATGGCGCTGAACTAGGGGTCACGGTCAATCTAAATGAATCTGTGCTTTTTGATAGTTCGGTCTATTATACTTACTTAGATAACGCATTAGTTCGTAAACCTTTTGAGGTCAACGGAGAAAATCAAATGATGTATGACACAGAATTAAGTGATATACAGGCGATTCAGAACGCTTCAAGGTCCTGGATTTATGGGTTTGAGGCAGGTATAAAAATTCTGTTTTCCAAACAATTAAAGCTAACGTCCCAGTATAGTTACGTGCATGGGACTCAAGAAGAAACGCCGGGAGTTGAACTTCCAGTGCGACACGCAGCGCCTGTATTTGGAAACACACATATTATCTGGAAACACAATAAGCTACAGATGGATGGGTTTATAAACTATAATGGCGCTCTTAGAAGTTCAGATATCTCCGATGAATTAGCAGACTATTTATTTGCCTTAGACAGCGAAGGAAATCCGTATGCACCATCCTGGTATACCCTTAATCTTAGAACGCAATTTAATTTTAATAGTTCAGTATCCTTTGTGGGCGCTGTAGAAAATATAACCAATCAACGCTATAGAACCTATTCATCTGGAATCGCGTCAGCCGGAACCAATCTTATTATGGCAATTACCTGTAAGTTCTAAGGATGTATCAGACCTATAAAACCTACACGATAAAGGAAGCGCTTGCAAAACTTCAAAAATACTGCGCCTATCAGGACCGATGCCATAAAGAAGTGGAGCAAAAACTCAAACAAATGCGCATGATACCGGAGGCCGTTGAGAGTATTATTGTGGATCTAATTCAAGACAATCACTTAAATGAAGAGCGCTTTGCTAAAGCCTATGTTAGAGGGAAATTTAGTATAAAAAAATGGGGAAAAGTACGCTTGACCTTAGAGCTCAAACAGCGACAGATTTCTAAGTATGTTATCAAAACAGCCCTTGCAGAAATTGATCCGGATGATTACCTACAGACATTTCATGCCTTAGCTGAAAAAAAAGCCCCAACCCTAACCGAAACAAATCCGTTTAAAAGAAAGAAAAAACTAGCGGATTATCTTCTTTATAGAGGCTGGGAATCACACCTAGTTTATGACAAAGTAAACGTATTAATCAACTAAAGCTATTTTAAGAATCATATTTCTTCAAGTATTGAATTTCCTTTTGATTTGTCCCCTGAAGTCCATTTCCAAGTTTCATGAAGTCGAATTTTCCCATTATCCATAATTTCGGGTTTTGAAAAACAAGTTCCTGTCATTAACTCTCCTCTTAAATTTATTTGATGGTAGCACATTTCAATTCCCCCATCGTCATCAACTAATCCTATTAAATGTCATTCTTTAATTTGTCCACCACAGTATGTAGACGTCAAAATGTTATTCTTTTGCTTGTATTCAAATAAGGTGTCTTCTGACGTTTCTCCATTATCAGAATTTGAAATAGGTTTAAATTTTTTATTGTTATAATTCATTTACAGCTCTAGAACGAATATTTAACTCCCACTAAGACATTTCCTTTAGGCATTGGAACAAATCCTGTTTCAATATATTCAGCATTGAAAATATTATTACCAATAATTGATAGTTCAAGACCTGAAATAGTTAAAGTGGCCTGTACATCTACCACGCTATAGCTTGTTCCAGACGCTCGTTCAGCAAATTTATAGACAATACTTTGCGATACGTTTTTCAAAAACTGGGAGCGAACCGTTGCCGTGAAATGATGCGTCAATGAATTGATCACATACTTAGAATAGGCCGCCTTTACGTCGTTTAGGTTTTCATCTAAATACGTATAGCCCAAACTAACATTTTGAGTGTATAGCCCGGACTTAAAGCGAGAAGACACGTTTAGCTCTGCTCCGGTAGAGTTTAAGCTTTTTAGATTTGTGGCTTCCCATTTATCAGCCTCATTTTCTTTAGTATAATCAATCAAGTTGTCTGAAGATCTGTTAAAGATTGCTACGTACGCATTAAAGCTTGCTCCGAAGTACTTTAATCCAACCTCCTCAGAAAGCGCTTCTTCTGGCACTAAATTTTCGTTTCCTAAGTCGTTTCTTCCTACGTAATATAGGTCTGTATATGTTGGCACCCTATAAGTGTATCCAATATTAGCATAGACTTTAAACCGGTCGTTAATAGTGTAGCCAACATCGACTCCCGGAAAGGCATGAAATTTAAAATCTGAAAAGTAATTCACAGAAACTCCAGGAGTAATATCTAAAGCGTTGTTTGCTAAAGAAAATCGATGTTCAAGAAACAAGTTAGCCATTAATCGATCCCGCTCTCCCAAATTAGTACTGGTCATAAATACCTTGGCCACATCCACTCCAAATCCAGTAATACCAGCAGTAGAGGTGTACGACGCATTGACTTGCACCCCTGCTTTATTTGAAATATGCATATTTCTATAAACCGAAGGGCGTTCGCGGATGTATAAGTACATGTCTTGATTTCGCTTCCAATAAGCACGTGGTGTGATTTTTAATTTTTCAGTTTGAAAGCTTGTAGACAGTCCCACAAGACTGCTTTGAGTTTCTTCATATTGGTCATGTGCACTTCCAACCGCATAAAATTGATTGGCCCCAAATTTTCGTTCAGAAAAATAACCAATCATTTCTATAGGATTTGCATTGGTGTTAAATCGACCTTTTACAAAATAGTTTTGATTTTCAAAATCAGTATTATAGCGATAGCCTTCCGAAGTATTTACAGAAGCATGTCCTATAACAGTAGAGCTTCCTAGCGTTGTTCCTAGGGTTCCAGAGACGTGCTGCTGGTCGTAAGACCCTAGCGTATAGCCAACTGAATTTATACGATCGACACTTGATTTAGTGACAATATTAATCGCTCCTGTAAAGGCATTTTGTCCAAAAACACGTGCAGCAGGCCCTTTTATAATTTCAATACGTTCGATGACCTCTAACGGCAGCGCCATGTTTAAGGTGTGGTGCCCCGTTTGAGGGTCTTCCACTTTGATGCCATCGACCAAAAGTAATGTTTGATCAAAACTTCCGCCACGAATATATAAATCAGACTGCATGCCATTGACCCCTTGACGCCTGACATCGATCCCCGCCTCTTGTTGAAGCAGCTCTGCCAAATTAGTCGCTGGGCTATCTTGTATGTCTTTCGACGAAATAACCGTAATAGTCCGTGAATTTTCTTTAAAAGGGAGTTCAATTCTTGCAGAAGTAATCGTAATAGAATCTAATGCTTGTCCTTCTGTAATCTCTTGAGCCACTGTATTTTTAGGTAAAAATACACTCGCTATAAACAGTGATAAATAGAGTCTAGTCTTCATAAAAGTTTTTATTTCGTTTGGTCAGATTTATTTTACAAAGATAGAAATACGAATGACACCCCAATTATCAATCCAATAAAAATACCATATAATTTCATGAGCGAAAAAAGACCAAATAGGGTGAAAATAATCAATATTTTTATTTTAGTCAGACGGCAAATACGCTACCTTTATGCCATGTTTGCTCTTGTTGATTGTAATAACTTTTACGCTTCTTGTGAGCGGGTTTTCAACCCTGCCTTGCGCCAAAAACCGATTGCTATTTTATCGAATAACGATGGCTGCGTGATTGCGCGAAGTGATGAGGCAAAAGCACTAGGATTGCCTATGGGCGCGCCTGCTTTTAAGTATAAAGAGTTTTTTAAAGCCAATAATATTCAGTTGTTTTCATCTAATTATGCGCTGTATGGCGATATGAGTAGTCGAGTGATGCGAATTCTAGAACAATTCTCACCCGATGTAGAAGTCTATAGTATTGACGAAGCTTTTTTACAGCTCAACGGCTTTGATTCCTATAACCTTCATGAGTATGGGACAGAGATGCGCGAACGCATCCTCAAATGGACTGGGATTCCCACGTGTGTTGGAGTCGCACCGACCAAAGCCTTGAGTAAAGTAGCGAATAAGATTGCCCGTAAATTCCCAAAAGAAACAGGCGGTGTCTATGTAATTGATAGCGAAGAGAAACGTATTAAAGCCTTGAAGTGGACTCAGCTTAAAGATGTCTGGGGCATAGGCCCCGCTTTGCATAAGCGACTTTCTGCTAAGCAATGTAAAACGGCTTATGATTTTGTGCAGCTCCCTGATATGTGGGTGCGTAAAACTTTTTCAATTACAGAGTGGAAACTAAAAAAAGATTTAGAAGGAATTTCTAAAATTGGCCCAGAAACGATTAAAAACAAACGTGCAATTGCAACGACTCGAAGTTTTGAATCCACGATAAAAGACCTAGAAGATATTAAGGAGCGTATTTCTACCTTTGCCTGTAGTGGCGCCGAAAAACTTCGTAAGCAAGGATCTAGCTGCCATATGATGCTTATTTTTTTACGAAGTGATTATCACAAAAAAAACTCAGAACAACACCGAGCGAGCGTCGTCGTTAACATCCCTTTTCCGACCAATTCTAGTTTAACCTTAAGTACGAATGCAGTAAAAGCAGTGGCCTCTATTTATAAAAAAGGAATTCAATATAAGAAAGCGGGAGTGATCCTTACGGGTATTGTCCCAACAGACAACTATCAATTGCAGTTATTCAATCACGAACACCCAAAGCATTTACCGTTGATGCGTACGATTGATTTTATTAATAAAAAGTATCACGCGCCCAAATTAAAGCTAGGCAATCAAGACTTAAATCGCACCTGGAAAATGCGCCAAGAATACTTATCACCTCATTACACAACCAATTTAAAACATATAATAACGGTCCAATGTCCATAAAACCCACCATCCCCCTTACTTTTTTCACCCCTGAAAATCTCAATACGCTAGGGGCTGTTTATTTTGATACAGGAATCTCTGCAGGCTTTCCGTCACCAGCGGAAGATTTTAAGCAAGAGCGTCTGTCGCTAGACAGCGAGCTTATCAAAAATAAAGAAGCCACTTTTTTTGCACGCGTGAGCGGGCAATCAATGATTGATGCGGGACTTAACGATAATGATCTTTTAGTGATTGACAGAAGTCTTTCTCCAGCACATAATAAAATAGCCGTTTGCTTTTTAGATGGAGAATTCACAGTCAAACGACTTAAGGTTGAAAAAAACGAAGTCTGGTTGCAGCCAGAAAACAAAAATTATCAGGCCATACAAATCACAGAAGCAAATGATTTTGTAATCTGGGGTATCGTTACTAATGTAATTAAGAAAGTATAGTTTTTAAAGTTCTTTTCGAAGCCTTGCAACAGGAAGGTCCAGTTGTTCGCGATATTTAGCAATTGTTCTTCGTGCTATTGGATAGCCTTTTTCTTTTAAAAGAAGCGCTAATTTTTCGTCTGTAAGTGGTTTTTTTTTATCTTCTTCACTAATGATCGTTTCTAATATGCTTTTTATTTCTCTAGTTGAAACTTCTTCGCCTTGGTCATTAGTCATGGACTCACTAAAAAATTCTTTAATCAATTTGGTCCCGTAGGGAGTGTCTACATATTTGCTGTTTGCAACGCGAGAAACTGTTGAAACATCCATCTCGATTTCATCTGCAATATCTTTCAAAATCATAGGCCTAAGTTGCTGCTCATCACCAGTCAAAAAATAATTTTTCTGGTAGTGCATAATGGTACTCATAGTGACAAAAAGCGTTTGCTGACGTTGTTTTATAGCGTCTATAAACCATTTCGCTGCATCCAACTTTTGTTTTATAAATAAAACAGCTTCCTTTTGAGATTTTGTTTTTTCTTTTGAAGCCTTATAGCCTTTAAGCATTTCATTATAAGGTTGAGAAACATGTAGTTCCGGGGCATTTCTACCATTAAGACTCAGTTCTAGCTCCCCTTCAACAATATTAATTGTAAAATCAGGGACGACATGCTCAATAGAGCGTGTGTTATTAGAAAAGGAGCTTCCTGGTTTTGGGTTCAAGCGTTCAATTTCCAAAACCGCATCTCGTAGTTGTAGTTCGGTTACGTTAAACTTTTGTAGTAATTTTTGATAATGCTTTTTAGTAAACTGATCAAACCCAGACTCAATGATGTCAATTGCAAGACCGGTATTTATTGTTTGAGTTTTACGTTGTAATTGAAGGGCCAAACATTCCTGGAGATTTCTAGCACCAACCCCAGCAGGGTCTAACTGATGCACCACTTTTAAGGCAGCTTCAATTGTTTTTTCATCTGTATATAAGTTCTGAGTGAAAGCTAAATCATCCATAATGTCCAGTAGTGGACGTCGGATATAGCCACTGTCATCAATACTGCCAATCAAAAACTCTGCAATTTGATACAGGGTTTCGTTCAAGGAGAATGTATTCAGTTGGTCAATAAGGAGTTGAGTGAAAGAACTTCCGGAGGCAAAAGGCATTGTTTTTTGCTCATCATCTGCACTGTAGTTATTAGCGTTCAGACGATATTCTGGAATTTCGTCGTCACTTAGGTAGTCATCCACATTGATGTCGTCAGCGCTTATTTGTTCGTTGTCTATATCATTGTCATTGGATTCAAACTCATCTTCATAAGTCGTTTCCTGTTCTTTTCCGCTTTCAAGTGCGGGATTTTCCTCGAGCTCTTGTTTTAGGCGTTGTTCAAACGCTTGGGTAGGCAGCTGTATTAGCTTCATCAGCTGAATCTGCTGAGGTGATAGCTTTTGTGATAATTTATAGTGTAGGAATTGCTTGAGCATTAATTGTTTTGGGTTTTTTTATAAAAATAAGAAAAAAACACTACAGAAGATATGTCAAGCACTATTGTTTTTAAACAGTCCTCATCGAATTGCCTTTAAAACTCTGCATTAAAAGGCGTTCGAGGGTAAGGAATTACATCTCTAATATTCCCCATTCCTGTAGCAAACATGACGAGTCTTTCAAACCCGAGGCCAAACCCAGAATGCACAGCTGTTCCATATTTCCTTAAGTCTAAATACCACCAAAGATCTTCTTCCGGAATGTCTAATTCAGCCATTTTTTCTTTTAAGATGTCTAGGCGTTCTTCACGTTGAGATCCCCCCACAATTTCTCCAATTCCAGGAAATAAAATATCCATTGCGCGAACTGTTTTTCCATCTTCATTTAAGCGCATATAAAAGGCTTTAATTTTAGCAGGGTAATCAAATAAAATGACCGGACACTTAAAATGTTGTTCTACCAAAAATCGTTCGTGCTCACTTTGCAAATCAGCACCCCATTCATCAATTATATACTTAAACTTTTTCTTTTTATTGGGCTTAGAATTTCTTAAAATTTCAAAAGCCTCTGTATAGCTAACGCGTTTAAAGTTATTGTCAACAATAAACCGAAGTTTTTCTGTTAGCGGCATTGGTGCACGCTCATTTTGAGGTTTAGATTTATCTTCCTGTTCTAGGCGCTGCTCTAAAAAGGCAAGATCTTCTTTGTTGTGCTCCAGAACATAACTAATTACAGACTTCATGAAGTCTTCTGCGAGATCCATATTTCCCGCTAGATCCATAAAAGCGACTTCAGGTTCAATCATCCAGAATTCTGCTAAATGTCGCGAAGTATTTGAGTTTTCAGCTCTAAAAGTTGGGCCAAAAGTATACACTTTTCCAAGTGCCATTGCATAGGTTTCTGCTTCGAGTTGCCCCGAAACAGTTAAGTTTGTTTCTTTTCCAAAAAAGTCTTTTGTATAATCAACCGCCCCATCTTCAGTAAGGGGAGGGTTTTTAGGGTCTAAGGTTGTGACTCTAAACATTTCACCAGCCCCTTCTGCGTCACTACCAGTAACTATAGGCGCATGCATATAATAAAACCCATTCTTGTTAAAATAGGAATGAATAGCAAAAGAGAGTGAAGAGCGAAGTCGCATCACCGCACTAAACGTATTTGTTCGGGTACGTAAATGGGCTTGCTCTCTTAAGAACTCTAAGGAGTGACGTTTGGGTTGTAAGATCGTTTTCGAAACCTCTTCAGGATCTGCATCTCCTAGGATTTCTATGGAGTTAACTTGAACTTCTACGGACTGGCCCTTCCCTTGACTTTCAACTAAGCCCCCTTTGATGTGCACGGCTGCACCGGTTGTGATGCGTTTTAATAACGCCTCATCCATACTTTCAAAGTCTACAACACATTGAATATTTTGAAGGCAAGAACCGTCATTAAGGGCTATAAATCGGTTCGCTCTAAAAGTTCGAACCCAACCCTTGACTTCAATATCAGTGTGTTTTAGCTCTTGAGTTAGTAAATGTGCAACAGTGCTGGTAGTCATAAGTCCATTTTTTAATACTGCAAATATAAAGTTTTAAGCTAAATTATTAGCTTCTGTTATCGTCTTCTTATATCGTTTCCTCCTCAGGGATGATATTTAGAGCAGGTTTTTTTAATATTTTTTTATTTGCGATGCTACGTTCTAGAGAAAGCAGCAGGCAAGGCAAAAGCAATAAGTTAGCGAGCATAGCCAATAAAAGTGTCGCAGAAATTAGAACCCCTAGCGCCACAGTCCCTCCAAAATTAGAGGTTACAAAAACAGAAAAACCAAAAAACAGAACAATTGAGGTATAGAACATACTTACCCCTGTTTCTCTAAGTGCAGCGAATACAGACTTTTTAATAGCCCAGTGGTTTGCCAATAATTCTTGTCGGTATTTAGCCAAAAAGTGAATGGTGTCATCCACAGAAATTCCAAAGGCGATACTAAAAACCAATATAGTTGAAGGTTTTATGGGCACCCCAAAGTAGCCCATCATTCCTGCAGTTACCAGAAGTGGCAATAAGTTGGGAATCAATGAAATGATAATCATTCGAAAGGATCGAAACATATAGGCCATGAAAAGCGAGATCAAAAAGATGGCTAATGCAAGGGATAATATTAAATTTCTGACTAAATATTTTGTCCCTTTTTGAAACAAATAAGCCTTTCCAGTAATTGAGACATCATAGAGGTCTTTAGGGAATAACTTATCAATTTTAGCAATAAGGTCTTCTTCAATACGCTCCATTTTATCAATCCCAGTATCCTTCATAAAAGAAGTAATACGTGCATAACGCCCGGTACTATCGACAAAGTTTTTTAGTAAATCAACATCTGAAGATGCGTTTTTCGCATAGGATAAGATGAAGTTATTTTCTTGTGCTGTTGGAAGTTGGTAATATTTAGGGTTCCCATTATAGTAGGCTTGTTTGGAATATTTCACTAAACTAACAACCGATATTGGCTTAGAGAGTTCCGGAATTTCAACCATCAAGTCCTCGAGTGCACTCATCCGTTTTAAGGTCGAAAGTTTCATCACGCCTTTTTTACGTTTGGTGTCCACTAATATTTCCAGTGGCATTACTCCATTAAATTCTCTTTCATAAAATTCTATATCACTATAAAACTCTGCTTTTTTTGGCATGTCCTCTATCAAACTTCCAGTGGCTTTTATTTGAAAGATTCCAATGATGCTAATGGCAAGTAAGATTACGGTTGTGGAATAAATAGCAATATTGTGATGTTTAACAGTGTGATCAATCCAATCCCCTAATTGGTTAATCCAACGCTTATTTAAATGCTCTAAATGCTTTTCTTTTGGGATGGGCATAAAGCTGTAAATGATAGGAATAATGAATAAGCACAACAGGAAAATAGCGATAATACTAAGAGAGGCAACGATGCCAAACTCAGTCAATAATTTACTTTGTGTTATTATAAAAGTTGCAAAACCTGAAGCGGTCGTCACATTGGTCATCAAGGTTGCATTTCCAACTTTAGAAATGACACGTTGAAGGGACTTTGCTTTATTACCATGTTTATTAACTTCGTGCTGGTATTTATTAATTAGAAAAATACAATTTGGAATTCCAATAACAATAATTAGCGGAGGGATTAGAGCGGTAAGAGCCGTGATTTCGTATTCAAGTAACCCCAAAATTCCGAAGGTCCACATAACTCCAATCACAACGACTGTCATTGATATAAAGGTCGCTCTGTATGATCTAAAAAAGAAAAAGAAAATAAGTGAAGTGACTAAAATAGCAGCCAAGATAAACATGCTAATCTCGTCAACAATATTTTGTGAGTTAAGGGTACGGACATAAGGCATGCCAGAAACTCTAACATTAAGGTCATATTTGTCTTCAAATTCTTTAACTCTTGGAACGAGATGCTCCATGACAAAAGCTTTTCGATCTGGCGTGTTAACAATGGATTTGTCTAGGTAAATGGCGCTTCGAATCGCTTCGGTCTCTTTATTAAAAAGAAAGTTATCATAAAAGGGATACTGTTCAAATAAGGCTTTCTTAAGTGTATTTAATTCCGATTGGGTTTGTACGGAGTCTTTAATAAAAGGAATGAGGTCAAATTTTTTTTTGGATTCATTTTTGACAAGCTTCTGTAAATCCTTAATAGCAATGACACCTTCTACACTTGGGTGGATGCTAAAGCTTTTCGAAAAAGTATTCCAGGCATTTAGTTTTTCGACCGTTAATAATGTACTGTCTTTAACGCCCATGACAATTAAATTGCCTTCTTCTCCAAAGATGTCTAGGAAGTTATTATATTCTAAATTAATAGGGTGATCGTCCGGCAGAAGGTTGGCTTCGGTGTAGGTAAAGCGCATTTTATTCCACTGCATCCCAAAAAACCCCGTCGTAAGTGCAACTAGAAATAAAATTATAAATCGATTCCTGAGAATAAGTCTTGCAACAGTTTCCCAAAACCCACTTGAAAAGAGTTTAAACATAGCCTTTTTTGATGGCGTTAAAGGTAAATAAAAGGAATTTAAAAGAGGGAGATTAACAAGTCAACTTCCTATAAAGAAACGTTAAAATAAAGATTATACTGTGAGGATCTCTTTTTCTTTAGCGGTATAAAGGTCCTCTGCTTTTTTAACATGCGCATCTGTAAGTACTTGAACATCCATTTCAGCATTTTTTTGAAGATCTTCCGATGCGTCCTCTGCTTTTTTAATGTCTGAATTAGCTTCTTTTCTAGCGGCTCGGATTGAAATTTTCGCTTCTTCAACTTCGGATTTTGCTTGTTTGGCTAATTCAAGACGACGCTCTTCTGTTAGAGGCGGAACACTAATGATAATTGTTTCTCCATTATTCATAGGGTTAAATCCTAAGTTAGCAATCATTATTGAACGTTCTATTTCTTGCAACATTCCTTTTTCCCATGGCTGAACGGTAATTGTTCGCCCATCAGGGGTGTTTACATTTGCGACTTGCGCTAGCGGAGTTTGAGACCCATAATAATCGACCATCACACTGCCCAACATAGCTGGACTTGCTTTTCCTGCTCGGATATTTACAAATTGTTTTTCTAAATGCTTTAACGCATTCACCATCGATTCTTTTGTACTGTCCAGTATAAAATCTATTTCTTCGTTCATTTTGAAACGTTTTAAATATCTAAATTATTTTTAACTTACCGTAGTTCCGATAGCATCACCAGAAACAATTTTTAGAAGATTTCCTTTTGTATTCATGTCAAACACAATAATAGGTAAGTCGTTTTCTTGACTCAATGTAAAGGCGGTAGTGTCCATTACCTTTAATCCTTTTTTGAGAACATCCTCAAAACTGATGGTATCAAACTTAACTGCGGTTTTATCTTTCTCAGGGTCTGCACTATAAATACCATCGACTCGTGTCCCTTTTAAAATCACATCGGCTTCAATTTCAACGGCTCTTAATACGGCTGCTGAATCAGTTGTGAAGTACGGATTTCCGGTACCCCCTCCAAAAATCACTACACGGCCTTTTTCCAAGTGTCGCATCGCACGACGGCGTATAAATGGTTCTGCTACTTCATTAATTTTTATAGCGGATTGTAAGCGTGTTGGGATTCCAGCGTCTTCCAAAGCGCTTTGCAATGCCAGTCCGTTAATGACCGTCGCAAGCATTCCCATATGATCTCCTTGGACTCGGTCCATGCCATTACTAGCACCAGCAACGCCTCTAAAGATATTACCTCCACCAATCACAATTGCCACTTGGACACCTTGATCAGTTAGCTGTTTAATTTCATTTGCATAATCCGACAAGCGATCTGGGTCAATTCCGTAGTTCCGATTGCCCATAAGGGCTTCTCCAGATAGTTTAAGTAAAATTCTTTTGTAAGTCATAGTGATGTTGATCGTTTCACAAATATAAGCAATATGTTAAATCCAAAAATAGTAAATGCTATGAATTCTAAACAAATTGTTGGACGGTTTTAATTTTGTTCTATGGTTAATCGAATGAATATTCGTATTTGTCAAAAAAAAAGCCTCGATAGATCGAGGCTTTTTTGTGAAATATATGAGAAGTTTATCCTAAGGATACACGCTTAAATTCAGTGATATTTACCTCACCATAACTTGCAACATACTTTGAAACTCTTACTTTGTCGTCTTTGATAAAGTTTTGGTCTAACAAACATTGTTCTTGGTCTAAAGTCGTATTATCAGAAATGAAGCGCTCCATTTTTCCTGGTAAAATCTTGTCCCAAATTTGCTCTGGCTTTCCTTCTGCTTTTAGCTCTGCTTTGGCAGCGTCTTCAGCTTGTGCTAGTGCATCCTCAGTTAACTGTGCCATTGAAATATGTTGAGGTATATTTTTAAGGGTTTTCCCTAAACGTCCTAATTCAATATTGTCTTTTTCAATTACGGCGATTCTAGCTTCTGTTTCAGAGGCAATGAATGCAGGGTCAAAATCTTTATAAGAAAGCGTTGTTGCTCCCATAGAAGCTACTTGCATCGCAAGGTCTTTTACTAAAACAGCAGCATTTTCAACTTTCGAAGAAAGCCCTACAACAGCAGCAATTTTGTTAATATGCACATAAGAACCTACATAAGCAGCTTCTACTTTTTCAAACGCTTTGATATCTAATTTTTCTCCGATAACTCCGGTTTGTTCTATAAGCTTATCCGCTACCGTCATCCCTCCAAAATCAGCCGCTAAAAAGGCTTCTTTAGAATCTTGTTTCAATGCGATATCACCAAATTGGCTAGCAAGTGCTAAAAAGTTTTCGTTTTTACCTACAAAATCAGTTTCACATCCCAAAACAATGGCAACCCCTACTGTGTTGTCAGCATTGATTTTAGCAACGGCAGCACCTTCTGAAGAGTCACGATCGGCTCTGTTAGCAGCTACTTTTTGTCCTTTTTTACGAAGGTTGTCAATCGCTTTGTCAAAATCGCCTTCCGCTTCAACTAATGCTTTTTTACAGTCCATCATTCCGGCGCCTGTAGCTTGTCTTAATTTGTTTACTTCTGCAGCTGTTATCTTTATCATGATTCAATAGTTTAAAAAAAGTCGTTAAAATTTTCCGTGGGAAGAACTTAACGACTTTGTTATTACTTAGTTACTTATAATTAATTTTTATTCTTTTTCTTCCTTAGTATCTTCTACTGCTGGCGCTTCTACTGGCTTTTCAGCTTTAGCAGCCTTAGTTGCTTTTTTTGCTTTAGGAGCCTTCACTACTTCCGCTTCAGGAGCTTCTACTGCCTCCTCAACTTTAGGAGCTTCTACCGCTTCTGCTGTTTTAGGCGCTTCCACTTCTTTTTCAGCCTTAGCCGCTACTTCTGTTGCCGCTTTTTCAGCATCTTTACTGTCTTTTTCAGCTTTTCTTTCAGCGAGCCCTTGAGCAATAGCATCAGTTACATTTGTAAGAATTTTATCAATAGATTTAGAAGCATCATCATTTGATGGAATTACGTAATCCACTTGTCTTGGATCTGAATTCGTATCCACCATTGCGAAAATAGGAATATTTAATTTCTGAGCTTCTTTAATTGCAATGTGTTCGCGTTTGATGTCAATTACAAACAGTGCAGCTGGAAGACGTGTCATGTCAGAAATAGAACCTAAATTCTTTTCTAATTTAGCTCTCAAACGGTCTACCTGTAAACGTTCTTTCTTAGAAAGCGTTAAAAATGTACCGTCTTTTTTCATACGGTCAATTGTAGCCATTTTCTTAACAGCTTTACGAATTGTCACAAAGTTAGTTAACATTCCACCGGGCCATCTTTCGGTAATGTAAGGCATGTTGACGTTACCTGCTTTTTCAGAGACGATGTCTTTTGCTTGTTTTTTTGTCGCAACAAATAATATTTTACGACCAGACGCTGCTATTTTAGCTAAAGCTTCAGAAGCTTCTTCTAGTTTTGCAGCTGTTTTGTACAGGTTAATGATATGGATACCATTACGCTCCATGTAAATGTAAGGAGCCATGTTAGGATCCCACTTTCTTGTAAGGTGTCCAAAGTGCACACCACTGTCTAATAATTCTTTTACTTCTACTAATGCCATTTTGTAATAGTTTACGTTCTGTTGAATTAGCAATGCTTAAGTGGCTTTTTATTTTAAGGCCTTACGCATTTAGATGCTAAACTAAGTCTTAGTGGTTGGCCCACTATAGACAACAATAACTGGTTTATAATTATAATATTAACGTTTAGAGAACTGGAATTTCTTACGTGCTTTCTTCTGACCGAATTTCTTACGTTCAACCATTCTAGGATCTCTTGTTAATAAGCCTTCTGGTTTCAGAATCCCTCTGTTTTCTTCATCTAATTCGCACATTGCACGAGATAAAGCTAAACGAACTGCTTCTGCTTGACCTGTAACACCACCACCAAATACATTTACTTTTACATCAAAGTTGCCTTCATTGTTAGTCAATGCTAACGGTTGGTTTACTTTGTATTGTAAAGTTGCTGTTGGAAAGTATGTGTTTACATCTTTTTTGTTCACGGTAATAATTCCTTTTCCTCTAGAAACATATACTCGTGCTACGGCCGTTTTTCTACGACCAATTTTGTGAATAACTTCCATTAGTTAACTTCGTTTAAATTGATTGCTTTTGGCTTCTGTGCTTCATGAGAATGCGCAGCACCAACTACAACGTTTAGATTACGGAATAAAGCAGCGCCTAATTTGTTCTTAGGGAGCATTCCTTTTACTGATTTTTCAACTAACCTAGCAGGATCCTTAGAAAACATCTCTGTAGCAGTTAGTGACCTTTGTCCACCTGGATACCCTGTGTGACGGATGTAAGTTTTCTCACTCCATTTGTTTCCAGATAGGTTTATTTTTTCTGAGTTGATTACAATAACGTTATCCCCACAGTCTACGTGTGGAGTAAAATTAGTCTTGTGCTTACCTCTTAAAAGTATTGCAATTTTAGAAGCTAAACGTCCTAACGTTTGCCCTTCTGCATCTACCAAAACCCATTCTTTATGAACAGTAGCTTTGTTAGCTGATATTGTTTTGTAGCTTATTGTATCCACACCAGTTATTTTTTCTAATTAAACATTCCTCCTTAAAAAAGAGTTTGCAAATCTACAATTATAAATTGTTATTAACAAAATCTATTATGTGTTTTCTTTGCAATTACTTTAAATGGATATTACATGTTGAATCCAGATCATTTATCATTAAACTCTATTCCAATGGAACAAAGTTTAACAAATAATTTACTGTCTTATAATTAGGTTTGTTAATATTTGTATTTAGAATAATATTTCATAGCTCTTTAGACCTAAGTTAATCCCAGTTTTATGAAGCCCTTTATAATTACCCTTCTCGGCTTGATGTTAAGCTGTCATCTTTCAGCTCAGCAACCACCACCTAAAATTTATAACACTTTTAATATAACAAGTGCTACACCCCCGCTTATTGATGGTGCATTAGATGATTCTGTATGGGCATCTGTAGCATGGGGAGCGGATTTCATTGAATTAGCTCCAAACGAAAACACGCCTCCTTCTGTTCAAACTAAATTTAAGATCCTATACGACCAAAAACACATATATATTGCCTTAAAAGCGCTCGACCCTGAGCCCTCATCCATTACCAATCGTCTTTCTAGACGCGATGGGTTTGTAGGGGATCGCATTAACGTTCTTATTGATAGTTACCATGATCTTAGAACAGCGTTCTTATTTACGGTTACTGCTGCTGGTGTGCGAGGGGATGAGATTATTACAGACAATGGAGATAATATTGACGATAGCTGGAACCCTATATGGAGCACTAAAGCCCTTATTGATGCAGATGGATGGTCTGCAGAAATGAAAATCCCGTTAAGTCAATTGCGATTTAGTAATGACAAAAAACAGGTTTGGGGGTTAAATATTTCACGGAATTATTTTAAAAACAATGAAATATCTAACTGGAACCGAATCCCTGTAGGTTCAGCCGGCTGGGTTAGTGAAGCGGGGGAATTACATGGCATAAACAACATAAAGCCTCAAAAACAAATTGAAATTCAGCCTTTTTCAGTCATTAAGTTAGATCGTTACGAGGCAGAATCAGGAAATCCGTATGCAGACGGCAACGACTTTAGCGTCAACGCCGGCTTAGATGCAAAGATTGGTATTACAAACGACCTGACGCTCGATGTCACCATTAATCCTGACTTTGGTCAAGTTGAAGCGGATCCTGCCGCCATCGCATTGGATGGGTTTGAGGTCTTTAATAGGGAACAACGTCCATTCTTTGTTGAAAATAAAAATATTTTCAATTATCAGTTTTCTGAAAACCGTGATAACTTGTTTTTTTCTCGACGCATAGGCAGAAGCCCGCAAGTTCTTGCAGACACTCCAGCTGGTGCGTTTGTGGATCAACCCCAAAATACGACTATTTTAGGCGCTGCAAAATTTAGCGGAAAGACTAAAAATGGCTGGTCTGTTGGCGTTTTAGAAAGTATGACTTCCAAGGAATACACTTCAATTAACAGCAATGGAAACACCTCTGAATCTCTTGCCGAGCCCTTCACTAATTATTTTGTAGGCCGTGTTCAAAAAGATTTTAATAATAAAAATACTTTTTTAGGCGGCATGTTCACAGCCACAAACCGCTTCCTTACTCCAGAGGTATCGGAGCTGAGGAAATCCGCCTACTCTGGAGGCATTGACTTAAAACATCAATGGAAAAACAGAGCCTATTATATTGATGCTAACGTGGTCATAAGCCATGTTAATGGAAGTAAAGAGTCTATCCAACTTACTCAAGAAAATATAACACATCTATTTAATAGGGTTGACGCAAGTCATTTAGAGGTCGATCTAAATCGGACCTCACTAACTGGAACAGGGGGTCGCTTTGACTTTGGCAAAGTAGGAGGTCAGCATTGGAATTTTAACGCTGGATTTAAATGGGTGTCTCCCGAGCTTGAGTTAAATGATATTGGCTTTTTAAGAAAAGCAGATGAAATCACTCAATTTGTGAATCTAAAATACAGAACCATAAAGCCCGTGGGCGTCTTGCGAAACTTAAGTATTCAAATGGGGCAATTTTCGAAATTTGATTTTGAAGGTAATTACAATAGACTGCAATATGAGCTGAATACAGACATTCGTTTTGTTAATAATTGGACGCTTGATTTGGGGTTTGCCTATAAGCCCCGGAACTATTTGAATACGGCTTTAAGAGGGGGTCCAAGGTGGCGTATTTCTAAAAACGGATATCAATACCTTTTTATAAATTCAGACAAAAGAAAAAAACTATATGGAAAGATTGGAGTTGTCAGTACACAATCCAAGGAAAATCAGTTTTCTTATTTAAAGATTGAAACGGAACTAAACTACCAGCCAACAAATGCAATTAATATTTCTATTGCTCCGGAGTACAGTTCACAACCTAGTAAAACCCAATATATAACTCAAGCGTCTTACAATGGCGGAACTCGTTATGTTATGGGAACAATTGACAATCAAACGTTTCAGGCGTCTATTCGTTTAAATTATACTTTAAACCCAAATCTATCGATTCAGTATTATGGGCAGCCATTTGTGTCGCGTGGGGTTTACACAGATCTTAAGTATGTCACCAACGCTACAGCAAATAGTTTAAAAGATCGCTATCAAGACTATAGCAGTGAGCAAGTTAGCCTGAGTCAGGGGGTTTATAGTATTGACGACAACAACGATGGGGCGGTCGATTATAGTTTCGATACCCCTAATTTTTCACAAGTTCAATTTAACTCTAATTTAGTTCTTCGCTGGGAGTATGTCCCCGGATCTGAGTTATTTTTAGTTTGGTCTCAAGGAGTTTTAAGTAGTCTTTCATCTTCGAGTGGGTTGTTTGAAGATTTAGAAACAGGTATTTTGGATCAACGTCCTCAAAATATTTTCTTGCTCAAAGCCACATATCGCTTTGTACTGTAAACTTTATATTGTACCTCAAAAAAGGGTGTTTATTTCTTGAAATTACATTGCCAAAATATATTTTAGAAGTATCTTTGCATCACAAATGTGAAGAAACTTCACCTGTATGCCAAACAACACTTATACATTGATTACACCAACGTCATTCCTTGCTAATTTCAAGGCAGTTACTAAAATGGGGCTATCTCTTAGTGTTGTGTTTTCATCTATTGCAGGGTATTTATTAGCGGCAGAAATCGTTCATTTTCCTACGTTATTTCTTTTAGCTATTGGAGGGTATTTTATGGTAGGTGCTTCCAATGTTTTTAACCAGATTATTGAGCGAGACTTAGATGCTTTAATGACTCGCACTAAAAACAGACCCATTCCAACGGGGCGCATGAGCGTTTCTTTTGCCTTTGTATTGGCAGTAATTTTAACCGCAGCCGGCCTCTCTATTTTATACACTATTAATGAAAGAACCGCCATGTTTGGCGCAATATCGATATGCCTTTACACAAGTGCTTATACACCCTTAAAGACAAAAACGCCATTATCGGTATTTGTTGGAGCGATTCCTGGAGCGATTCCTTTTATGTTGGGATGGGTGGCAGCCACTGGAAAATTCGGTATTGAACCCGGCGTCCTATTTATGCTTCAGTTTTTTTGGCAATTTCCTCATTTTTGGGCCATAGGCTGGTTTCTACATGAGGACTATCAAAAAGCAGGGTTTAATATGTTGCCAACAGGAAAACGAGACAAAGGGACTGCGCTTCAGTCAATTATTTATATTGTTTGGACACTATTGATTTCAATTACACCTGTTTTTGGTTTTACAGGATCTCTAAGCCTTTCTATATTTGCAGCAATTTTAGTTTTTGGCTGTGGACTTCTGTTTTTGTATTACGGCTTCCAACTTTTTAAAAATCAAACAGAGAAAGCAGCACGGCAGCTGATGCTCGCAAGTGTTATTTATATAACCGCGATTCAAATTATATACGTTTTAGACAAATTTATTAGACTATGGATTTAACGCAAGGGACTACACAGGAAAAACAAAAACGTGCTAAAAAAATGATGCTATGGTTTGGGATTATTTCTCTAGTCATGTCTTTTGCAGGGCTTACAAGTGCTTTTATAGTGAGTAGCTCACGGGAAGATTGGCTGGCGAACTTTACATTACCAAGCGCATTTACTTACAGCACCTTAATTATTGTGTTAAGTAGTCTTTTGTTGTTTTTAGCAAAGCAGGCTTTTAAAAAAAACCAATCCGCAATTACAACATCACTTTTAATTGGCGCTTTTGTGCTTGGGATTGCATTTATTTATTCCCAGATTCAAGGCTTTAATCAAATAATTGCATCGGGATACAATTTTACGGGACCAACAAGTAATATCACAATGTCCTATATATACGTTATTGCGGTCGTTCATATTCTACATGTTTTAGCGGGAATTACTTGTCTATTTGTAGTCATTATCAATCAATTAAACAAGAAATATTCAAATGAAAACAGACTTGGGTTTGACCTTGCCTCAAATTTTTGGCATTTTGTAGATATTCTATGGGTATACCTCTTTTTCTTTTTATATTTATTTAACTAAATAAAATGCTTATTTTTGCACAACTCAAAAAATAAATGACCCTTATGGACTCTACAGTAGTTAGCACCGGAACAGAAGGAAAAACTTGGGGCGGAGGCAACCAGCCACTAAAATCAAGTTATGGTAAAATGATGATGTGGTTTTTCATCGTTTCCGATGCATTAACCTTTTCAGGCTTTTTAGCAGCCTATGGATTTTCAAGATTTAAGTTTATTGACTATTGGCCTATCGCTGATGAGGTCTTTACGCACGTTCCATTTTTGCATGGACAAGAACTTCCAATGATTTATGTTGCTTTCATGACATTTGTTTTAATTATGTCATCTGTAACTATGGTTTTGGCCGTAGATGCAGGTCACGAAATGAAAAAAAATAAAGTCATTTGGTACATGTTTTTCACCATTATTGGTGGCGCTATTTTTGTGGGTTCACAAGCATGGGAATGGGCTACATTCATTCAAGGGGATTACGGAGCGGTACAAACTAAAGGAGGAAATATCTTACAGTTTGGAGAATATAAAACAATTGATGGCGATCTTGTGTTTAAGCGAGTAGCGGTGGAGGAATTCACAACAGCTTCCCATACAGAGCGTACACAACACGAAAACAAAAACGGACTCTGGTTTGTAAACGAAGGGGCTCTACCGGCATTTTCTGTAAACGATGTATACCACGGATTAGAAGCACACCCTTCTATTTTGGTACGAACACAAACTATTAACGAAGAAGGTGAGAAAACAGTACTTTCTAGAGAAGCTTCTTTGGCTCAAGTTAAAAACAACGGAAAGCGTTATGTGAAAGGTGCTAATCTAGAAGTTAATGAATATGGAGCACCCCTATTCGCAGATTTCTTTTTCTTCATCACCGGATTTCACGGATTTCACGTTTTGTCTGGAGTTATTATTAATATCATTATTTTCTTTAATGTTATTATTGGAACGTATGAGCGTCGAAAAAACTACGAAATGGTAGAAAAAGTTGGTTTATATTGGCACTTTGTAGATTTAGTATGGGTATTTGTATTCACATTCTTTTACCTCGTTTAATTATATAATTTTTTAAAATGGCAGATCACGCACATAAATTAGAAATTTTTAGAGGCTTAATTAAGTTTAAGTCTAACACACAGAAAATCTGGGGAGTTCTTGTATTACTTTCTATTATTACCGCAGTAGAAGTTGTTTTAGGGGTCTACAAACCGGCTTCTTTAATGACTCCATCTATGACGCCTTTTGAAGGTGGCTTTGGAGCCCTTATTGGGAACATAGTCTTTTCAGGTTTTATTTACATGAAAAGTTTGAACTTGTTATTTATTGTGCTTACAATTGTTAAGGCATATTATATTGCTTGGGATTTCATGCACTTACGAGACGAAACAAAAGCACTGCGAAGATTAGTGGTTTGGACTACGATCTTTTTAATATCATACCTTCTCTTTATCTTATTACAAGAAGCCGGTTATATTGAATCTGTTTATACAAATGGATTTGTGAAACGTGACTTTTAAAAAATAGATAAATATTAACATTTAAAGACGGCTTATTTAGGTCGTCTTTTTTATTTTTGTAATATGAATATCACCAACTATAAAAAGCCATTTGTGCTCATAGTCCTGTTTTTTTTACCGGTCTTATTTTTGTTATTTTTATACCCCTCAAAACACAATTATAAGACGCTTGATATTCTCAAAAAAGATCTGCCAGAACTCACTAACTTCGTTGACAAAAACGGAGAAGAATTACGCCTAGAAAATCATCTTACTGTCCTGGGTTTTCTGGGAGAGACTCCCATGGAAGACGCTATTCTAGCCCTCAACCTCAAAGAGCTAGTTTATGATAAATTTAGAGGTTTTAAGCGATTTCAAATTGTTGTTTTAGTGCCTGAATCAGCAAAAGATCAAGTCAAATTATTAGAAAAAGAGTTAAACCAATATGAGTTTTTGGAGTATTGGAAATTTGGCTTTGGAACAGATGAGGACGTCCTTTCGGCTTATCAATCACTTAAAATATCGACTGTTTTAGATTCAAGTTTAAAAACATCAGATGTGTTTATCGTCGATAAGGAAAGAAACCAACGAGGACGCTTGGATGACCGTGAGAAAAATGAAATTAAAACAAACTCACCTGTTTACGGACTCAGCTCTTATGACTGTTTAGAGGTCTCCGTCTTAAAAAACAAAATGAGTGAAGATGTGCGTATTCTTTTTACGGAATACCGCCAAAAGCGAAAAGGAAATTTTAATTCTACAAGTCGTAGAGCAGACGATCTAAAAGGAGATGAAAAAAACTAGTTACTCATACGTAGGTGTTTCGTTTATCATTTTAATCTTTGGAATTATAGTGGTTCCAAGAATAGTGGATCGTATTCAAAACAACGACGTTACACGTTCTGAGAGTCGAAGTAAAGATGTTCAGATGACCCTTAAGGACCAAACAGCACTTTCATATCTTGTCATAAATGGTGCGCCAAAAAAAGTGATGCCCTTTCGTTTTATGAACCAAAATGGGGAGATGGTCACTAATGAAGACTATATTGGTAAAGTTTATCTTGTTGAGTTCTTTTTCTCTACGTGTCCAACGATTTGCCCCAAGATGACTAAGAATCTGGTAGATATTCAAAATACGTTCCCAAAACGAAACGACTTTGGAATTGCTTCATTTACCATCAACCCAGATTATGACACACAAGAAGTATTGAAAGAATATGCTATAAACGCCGGAGTTACCAATGTAAATTGGAATTTTATGACTGGAGATAAAGAGGCTATTTACAACCTTGCAAACGCAGGTTTTAACCTGTATGCCGCGAAGGTTGAAGGGGCTGCAGGTGGCTTTGAGCATTCTGGGAATTTTGCACTTATTGATAAAGAAGGATACATTCGCTCTAGATCAGATGTTTTTGGAAATCCAAAAATATATTACAAAGGAATTATTAGCCAGACAGAGCAGTTTGATGAAGATGGGGAGTCTGAAGATATTACAGCATTAAAAGAAGATATTTTAAAATTACTAGGAGATGAAAAATAAAACCAAAACTACAAAAAGAAAGTACCAACTTTGGGTCAATGTGGTGTCAGTGGCTATTCCTATAGTCGTCGCACTTTTATTTAAAGTCCGTCTTCCAGATGTGGAGTCCTTGTCGTTTTTACCACCTATATACGCCTCTATTAACGGCCTAACAGCTCTATTGTTAGTTTCTGCACTGATCGCTATTAAAAACAATAAAAGACGACTGCATGAAGGTTTAATGAAAACAGCAATCGCTTGTTCTTTACTTTTCTTAGTGATGTATGTGGCCTACCATATGACGAGCGACCCTACAAGTTATGAAGGTCCAGTTGCCACCCTTTATTTTTCTATTCTAATTAGCCATATACTACTTTCTATTATCGTAATTCCGTTGGTTTTAATAAGTTATGTTAGAGCTTTCCTCGGAGAATATGAGTCACATAAAAAGATTGTAAAGTTCGCCTATCCAATTTGGCTATATGTTGCTGTAACTGGAGTAATTGTTTATATTATGATTTCACCTTATTACGTCTAAATTTTGAAAAAAACTGTACTGCTACTTCTCTTTATAATCTCGTTTTTAAACGTAGAGGGTCAGTGTGCAATGTGCAGAGCAGTTTTGGAAAGTGAAGTCGGACAAGCGACTGCAAAGGGAGTTAATAATGGAATTGTTTACTTGATGGTAATTCCTTATTTATTGATAGGTGGATTATCTCTTTATTTGTACCGCTATTTGAGAGAAAATAACAAACAAAATTAGAAGTTTACTAATTCACTAATAGGCGTTTCTAGAACCCTTGATATTTTTGAAAGCGTTAATAAAGTTATATTTCGTTTTCCATTTTCAATATTAGAATAACTACCACTATCCATTTCACACCGTTCTGCAATTATTTTTTGTCGTAATTGTTTTTGCTGGCGTATCATTCTTAGGTTTTGCCCAAATGACTTCAAAATCTCATTATCTTTCTTAAACGTCTCCACAGCTTTTTATATTTTAAATAATTATATCTTTCATAAAATTAAATCATTTATATCAAACAACAGCCACTTATGTAAAAAAAAACAGCTTTATTACGATATAGTATATTATATTGGAGTATATTTTTTACTCTTTTAAAAATTAAACTCTGTTTAGCAATCCTTCAATTTTATTTAGCAATTAATTTACTGCCAATCCCTTGTTATTTTTAACATTATTTTAAATTTCATTAATGTAACAAACTATAGTTTTAATCGTCTTACTAATAAATTTACATAAGTTTATGTTAGAAATCAATCAGCTTCATAAATCCTACGCCATAGGCGATTCGAGCTTACACGTTCTTAAGGGGATTGACCTCTCTGTAGCGAATGGTGAGATGGTTGCTATTATGGGGTCTTCTGGCTCTGGAAAATCAACACTTTTAAATATCATAGGGATGCTGGACGAGGCCGATAGCGGGGACTATGTATTAGACAGTGTGCCTATAAAGAACCTCACAGAAAAGAAAGCTGCCATCTACCGGAACAAATTCTTAGGGTTTATATTTCAATCTTTTAACCTAATTAATTATAAGAATGCGCTGGAAAACGTAGCACTCCCTTTATATTATCAAGGTTTAAAAAGGAAAGAGCGTCAAGAAAAAGCGCGTTTTCATCTTCAAAAAGTTGGACTTTTAGATTGGCAAACTCATTTACCAAGTGAATTATCTGGTGGGCAAAAACAACGCGTTGCCATTGCACGAGCCCTAGCCTCTAATCCTAAATTATTATTAGCAGATGAGCCAACAGGTGCCTTAGACACTACTACTTCTAGCGATATAATGGCCTTTTTACAGCAACTCAATGACGAGGGGAAAACCATTTTGATAGTGACCCATGAAGAAGATATTGCGGCAATGTGTAAACGAATAATCCGTTTAAGAGATGGCGTTATTATGGAAGATAAAAAAGTAACTCAAGTTAGAGCTGAATCACATGTTTGATATCGATCTTTGGCGCGAAATTTTTCAAAGTATCAATAAAAACCGAACCCGAAGTTTGTTGTCGGGTTTTACGGTGACTTTTGCTATCCTACTATTTACGATTCTGTTTGGTCTTGCAAATGGACTTAACAATACTTTTAGTGAAACTTTTGTGGATGAAGCTTCAAATGCCATATTTATAAGAACAGGAAAGACTTCCAAGGCTCATAAAGGATTACAGGCAGGTCGACAGATTCAACTCAAAAACCAAGATTTTGTTTATATAAAACAAGACTTTGACACTGAGACCGAATATATTGCCTCAAAGGTGTTTAAAAATATAACGGCTAGTTATAAAAACAATAAAAATAATTATTCTTTAATAGCCGTGAACCCAGACAATCAGTATGTCGAAAAATCAAAAGTTTACTCAGGTCGCTATGTGAATCAGCTAGATATCGACAATCAAACAAAGGTGATCGTTATTGGCAAGTTGGTTGAAGAAGAAATGTTTTCAAGAACCTCTGCTTTGGGGAAAAACATTAATTTGAGTGGGATTTCTTATAAAGTAGTAGGGGTATTTTCCGATGACGGTGGTGATGATGAAGAACGAATTATTTATATGCCTTTGAGCACGGCTCAACAAATTTATGGTAATAATGATTATGTGGATCAAATTAATCTTACTTATAACCCTGATTTTGACTATAACCAAGCAATTGATTTTGGACTGGATTTAGAAAAAAAATTAAAAAACCGTTTTAACATAGCCCCAAATGACCAACGTGCTGTTCGGGTTTATAACAGGGCGATGCAAAATAAAGGGATTAATCAAATGACCTCCGTTTTAGGAGTCCTGATATTGGTCATTGGAATGGGAACTCTTATTGCGGGGGTTGTTGGAATCAGTAACATCATGATTTTTATTGTCAAAGAACGAACTAAAGAAATTGGAATTAGAAAAGCACTTGGCGCTTCCCCTAAATCGATTGTTTCTATCATTTTGATAGAGTCTATTTTAATAACCACTCTTGCGGGATATCTTGGCCTTTTGGCCGGAGTAGGGATTTTAGAGTGGGCTACCCCAGTTCTTAAAACCTATTTTATTACGGACCCTTCTGTAAGTAAAAGCCTTGTTATTTCGGCCACTCTTACACTAATTGGAGCAGGAACACTTGCAGGGTATTTACCCGCTCAAAAAGCATCTAAAATTAAACCAATAGTAGCACTAAGAGACGACTAAATGATTAAATTTTTATTTGACAGAGATACATGGCAAGAGGTCTATGACAGCATGAGCAAAAATAAATTGCGCACGGGAATCACTATGGTTGGTGTTTGGTGGGGAATTTTATTGCTCATTGCACTTTTGGGCGCTGCAAGAGGGATGGAAAATTCTTTCAATCGA
>Ga0209199_1000800_pt1 | contig 41519 bp, 36 predicted proteins | sample COGITO_mtgs_1105_7_FD_184805 | JGI IMG/M metagenome (GOLD analysis project Ga0209199, IMG submission 184805) | Pelagic marine microbial communities from North Sea - COGITO_mtgs_110523 (SPAdes) (version 2) | ecosystem: Environmental > Aquatic > Marine > Epipelagic ... | reverse complement strand
TATCCTATTTAAAGCTGCTTTATCACAAAGCGGCTTTTATTTTTTAGTTTCCTCACATTTAATGCTATTTTTGTAAATAGATAAATAGTTGACTTATGAGTTTTTTTAAAAACATATTTTCTTCCGACAAAAAGGCCACGCTTGATAAGGGTTTAGAGAAATCTAAAACCACTTTTTTTGATAAGCTTAGCAAAGTCGTAGTTGGGAAATCCAAAGTTGATGCAGATGTCTTAGATGATTTAGAAGAAGTTCTTGTCACCAGTGATGTAGGAGTGAACACCACCTTAAAAATCATTGAGCGTATTGAAGCGCGCGTTTCTAAAGATAAATATGTTGGAACAGAGGCTCTAAACCTTATTTTACGAGAAGAAATTGCAGGCTTATTGTCAGAGACCAACTCTGGCGAAGAAACCGAATTTTCAGTCCCACAAACAGATAAGCCGTACGTAATTATGGTGGTAGGAGTCAATGGAGCTGGCAAAACGACCACCATTGGTAAACTTGCCTATCAACTTAAAAAACAAGGCTTAAACGTCGTCTTAGGTGCTGCCGATACCTTTAGAGCTGCAGCTATTGATCAGTTACAAGTTTGGGCAGATCGTGTAGGTGTTCCAATCATAAAGCAATCCATGGGGAGTGATCCTGCATCTGTGGCGTTTGATACTTTACAAAGTGCAGTGACTTCCAACGCCGATGTTGTTATTATTGACACTGCGGGTCGCCTACATAATAAAGTTAATTTGATGAACGAATTAACCAAAGTGAAACGCGTTATGCAAAAAGTGGTGGACCATTCTCCACATGAAGTGTTGTTGGTGCTAGATGGTTCTACAGGACAAAATGCATTTGAACAAGCCAAGCAATTTACCGCTGCTACAGAAGTAACAGCATTAGCGATTACCAAATTAGATGGCACTGCCAAAGGAGGCGTTGTTATCGGAATTAGTGACGAGTTCCAAATCCCTGTCAGATATATTGGCATTGGAGAAGGTTTAGAAGACCTTCAAGTTTTTAATAAATTTGAATTTGTAGATTCTTTTTTCAAATAAATCACAGTACTTAATATTTCTTCATGAGAACCAAAACACTTAAAAAAAATAAAATTAACGTCATCACTTTAGGATGTAGTAAAAACGTCTATGATAGTGAAGTGTTAATGGGACAACTCAAAGCTAGTGGAAAAGAGGTTGTCCACGAAGAAGAAGGTAATATTGTCGTGATCAATACCTGTGGATTCATCAACAACGCAAAAGAAGAAAGTGTCAATACCATCTTAGATTACATGCAAAAGAAAGAAGATGGCGAGGTTGATAAAGTCTTTGTGACAGGTTGTTTAAGTGAACGTTATAAACCAGATTTACAAAAAGAAATTCCCAATGTCGATCAGTATTTTGGAACGACCGAATTACCTCAGTTATTGAAAGCATTAGGGGCTGATTATAAGCACGAATTGATAGGCGAACGCCTCACAACGACGCCAAAAAATTATGCCTATTTAAAAATTGCAGAAGGCTGTGACCGCCCTTGTAGTTTTTGTGCCATTCCATTAATGCGTGGAAAACACAAATCAACTCCCATTGAAAATTTGGTAATTGAAGCTGAAAAATTAGCAGCCAATGGTGTTAAAGAATTGGTATTGATTGCTCAAGATTTGACCTATTACGGTTTAGATATATATAAAAAACGAAACCTTGCAGAGCTTTTAGAGGCTTTGGTTAAGGTAGAGGGTATTGAATGGATTCGTTTGCATTATGCCTTTCCAACAGGATTCCCGATGGATGTGTTGGACGTCATGAAACGTGAACCAAAAATCTGTAATTATATTGACATTCCATTACAGCATATTTCAGATAAAATCCTGAAAAGCATGCGTCGAGGAACCACTCAAATAAAAACCACAAAACTTCTTAAAGACTTTAGAGCAGCCGTTCCAGAAATGACCATTCGAACGACTTTGATTGTTGGGTACCCTGGCGAAACAGAAGAAGATTACCAAACCCTAAAAGCGTGGGTAGAGGCCATGCGTTTTGAACGTTTAGGTTGTTTTACCTATTCACATGAAGAAAACACGCATGCATTTAATTTAGAGGATGATGTGCCAGAAGAGGTGAAAATGGCACGTGCCAATGAAATCATGGAAATTCAATCTCAAATTTCATGGGAATTGAACCAAGCCAAAATTGGTAAAACCTTCAAAGTCGTAATTGATCGTAAAGAAGGCAAATACTTTGTAGGTCGAACAGAATTTGATTCTCCCGACGTTGATAATGAAGTGCTCATTGACGCTTCTAAAACTTACCTTAAAACAGGTGAATTTGCTAAGGTTAAAGTTACTGAAGCTGCCGATTTTGATTTGTATGCGGAAGTGCTTTAACAGACTTCAAAATACAAAAGAAATAAAGTATCTTTACGTCCATTAAGTAAATGCTATGCCAACAGACTGTATTTCTTTTCGAGACACCGCCTATGTATCCAAGTTGATCTGCGATTATGTAGAAAACCGCCCGGAACTACACTCTCTGTATAGTCGGTATCCAACTTTAGAAAATTTTAAAGCTCAGATAGAAGTAAAACAGTCAGAGTTTAGTTCTGACAAACGAGCTATTTTAGTGAAGGCTTTGACCAAGCAATATGCGCAGATTTCGCTGACTGAATTAACTGTAAATACGATTCACTCACTAGGGGATGAAAACACGTTTACGGTTACGACGGGGCATCAGTTAAACCTGATGGGTGGGCCGTTGTATTTTTTGTATAAAATTATTTCGACGATTAACTTAACGAAAGAATTAAAAAATAAATATCCCAAAAATAATTTTGTGCCAGTTTTTTGGATGGCTACAGAAGATCATGATTTTGAAGAAATTAACCATTTCAATTTTCAAAATAAACGCTTCCAGTGGTCGCAACAAACATCTGGTGCAGTTGGCGACTTATCCACTTCTGGACTTGTGGAGTTTATAGAGGTGTTCTCGAAAGCTTTGGGAGATTCTAGTCATGCTTTAGCTCTTAAAGAGTTGATTAGTAAAGCTTATCTCAAGCATTCAAATTTAGCAGATGCTACGCGTTATTTAGTTCATACTTTATTTGGGTCTGAAGGATTGCTCGTTATCGACGGAAATGACACGGCTTTAAAGCAGGTATTCATACCGCAGATCACGTCAGAACTTACAAACCAACATGCATTTACGTCTGTGACCAAAACCAATAAACTACTATCAGATCTGGATGCAGCCTATGAAATTCAAGTCAATCCTCGGGAATTGAATTTGTTTTATTTGATAGAAAACCTTCGAGAACGCATCGTTAAAAAGGAAGGGGTTTATAGGGTTTTAAATACAAATATTGAATGGGATTTAAAAAGTATTTTGGAAGAAGTGAATTCACATCCCGAACGCTTTTCTCCAAATGTCATCATGCGTCCTTTATATCAAGAAACGATTTTGCCAAACCTTTGCTATATTGGTGGCGGGGGCGAATTGGCATATTGGCTTCAGCTGAAATCCTATTTTGAAGTGGAGCAGATACAATTCCCTATCCTTTTACATAGAAATTCGGCACTTATAATTAGTCAAAAAAAACATCAAAAATTAGACAAATTAAAGCTGTCCGTTACCGATTTATTTCTTGATAAGCAAGCACTCATTAAATCTCAAATTAAAAAAATATCGTTATTACCAATTGATTTTTCATCTCAAAAACAACACTTAAAACAACAGTTTGAGTATCTACACACCCTTGCAAAACAGACCGATAAGTCTTTTTTAGGTGCCGTATCTGCACAGGAAATAAAACAACTGAAAGGGTTAGATACCTTAGAAAAACGTCTTTTAAAAGCTGAAAAAAAAGGACATAAAGAGTACATCGATCGTTTAGAAGCAATTCACCTAGAGCTGTTTCCAAATGGTGGTTTGCAGGAACGTTTCACCAACTTCTCTGAGTTTTATTTAGTATACGGAGATGAATTTATAAACCACCTTAAATTAGAACTCGCTCCCCTAAATCAAAAATTTCATGTTTTGACCCTTTAAAAGTTTCAAAATAAGGAGGTCAATTTATTTATATATATTACTTTTGACCATGCAACATGATAAGGTATTAATTCTCGACTTTGGATCTCAATATACTCAACTTATAGCGCGCCGTGTACGGGAGCTAAATATATATTGCGAAATCCATCCATTCAATAAAATTCCAACCCATTTAGACGAATTCAAAGCTGTTGTGCTTTCAGGGAGTCCTCAATCTGTTAGAGGGGATGCTGCTTTGCATCCAGATTTATCAGAAATTCGTGGACACAAACCGATGTTAGCGGTATGTTATGGTGCTCAATATTTAGCCCATTTTTCAGGCGGAATCGTCGCTCCATCAAACACAAGAGAATATGGGCGCGCCAATTTATCCTTTGTGAAAGAAAATGAACCTTTTTTTGCAGGCATTAGCACTGGAAGTCAAGTGTGGATGAGCCACAGTGATACAATCAAAGAGTTACCAACCAACGGCGTTTTGTTAGCCAGTACTCACGACGTGGCAAATGCGGCTTATAAAATTGAAGGGGAAACAACCTATGCAATTCAATTTCACCCTGAAGTGTATCACTCTACAGATGGAAAAACTCTTTTGCAAAACTTTTTAGTTAATATTTCGGGTCTTCAACAAGATTGGACTCCGGATTCTTTTGTGGATGAAACTGTTGCTGATTTAAAAGCTAAAATTCAAGATGATAAAGTTGTACTAGGATTGTCTGGAGGAGTTGATTCAACGGTTGCTGCGATTTTATTACACAAAGCGATTGGTAAAAACCTCTACTGTATTTTTGTAAATAACGGGTTATTAAGAAAGGATGAATTTTCAAGTGTTCTCACGCAGTATGAAGGCATGGGGCTCAATGTCAAAGGAGTTGATGCCTCGGCACGCTTTTTGGAAGCCCTTGCAGGACTTGAAGATCCAGAACTGAAACGCAAAGCAATTGGACGTGTGTTTATTGAAGTCTTTGATGACGAGGCACATATGATACAAGACGTTAAATGGTTAGCACAAGGAACGATTTATCCAGATGTGATAGAAAGTGTTTCTGCAACTGGAGGCCCTAGTGCCACCATAAAAAGTCATCATAATGTTGGAGGCTTACCGGATTATATGAAGTTAAATATAGTAGAGCCTTTAAGAGCGTTGTTTAAAGATGAAGTTAGACGTGTTGGAGCTTCGATGAGTATTGATCCGAAATTACTAGGGCGCCATCCGTTTCCTGGACCTGGATTGGCCATTCGAATTTTAGGAGATATTACTGCCGAAAAAGTTCGTATTTTACAAGAAGTTGATGCCATTTTCATCAATGGTTTAAGAGAGTGGGATTTATATGATAAAGTTTGGCAAGCAGGTGCGATGCTTCTCCCTGTGAATAGTGTAGGAGTGATGGGAGATGAGCGTACTTATGAAAAATGTGTTGCTTTGAGAGCCGTTGAGAGTACGGATGGAATGACAGCGGATTGGGTGAATTTACCCTATGAGTTCCTCCAAAAAACCTCAAATGATATCATTAATAAAGTAAAAGGCGTGAACAGAGTAGTGTATGATATTAGTTCTAAACCACCTGCAACCATTGAATGGGAGTAGTCTTTAAACTATCTTACAGAAAATGAGTAACTTTTACAGTAAGAACCATCTATAACTGAAATTTTATACCCAAAGTAAATGATGAATGGATGTAATATTTAGACCGTTAAAAATCAATAAACATAAACACATGAAAAAGTTTTTAATTGTTTTAGGACTCGTTGCTTTTAGTTATTTTGGCTATGCTCAAAATTTAGAAACTCACAGTGTTCAAGTAGGAGAATCTATTGAGAGTATTGCTGATTTATATAAAATCACTCCAGCAGATATCTATGCTTTAAATCCAGATGCGAAATCTAATTTTTCTGTAAATATGGTTTTAATCATTCCGGAGTCTTTTTTGCCTAATTCAAATTCTTCAGAAATTATAAAAGAGTTGATTTCGTTTAAGGTACATAAGGTTAGACGTAAAGAAACGTTGTTTAGTATTTCTCAAAAATTTCAAGTGACGGTAGAGGAAATAAAAATCCATAACAAACAGTTGTACTCTAAGAGTTTGAGAAGAGGAGATAAAATTTATATTCCGGAATTTAAAATGATATCAAATCAGGTCTCTATACAAATAATTCAAAAATATACCGTTTTGCCAAAAGAGGGTAAATGGCGCATCGCTTATAAATTTGGTATTTCAGTCCCTGAATTAGAAGCACTAAATCCAGCTATGGGGTCTTACCTTAAAGAAGGTCAACAGTTAAATGTTCCTAATATTTCTAATTTAGATGAAAAAGTAATCGAAGAGGATGAATTTGGTTATTATACTGTAAAGCCCAAAGAGGGGTATTATAGACTCGAAAAAAAGTTAGGATTAACAAAAGAACAATTGGAAACGCTTAATCCCGAATTGATTGAACAAGGATTAAAATTAGGAATGGTATTAAAAACGCCTAAGATGAGTATTCAAAACATAGCAACAGAATCGTTTCCTGTTATTAATTTGGCAGATAGTTTAGTTGATTTTTCTCCTAAAAAAATCGCTCTATTATTGCCTTTTAAAACAAAAAGTATTGATTTTGATTCCCTTAAACTAGCTAAGAGTCAGCTTAAAAGAGATGGATATATCAATATTTCGACTGACTTTTATTCAGGAGTAGTGATGGCGCTTGATTCTGCCAAACGTCTGGGGATTTCTACAAAATTAGAGGTGTTTGATACCAACGGAGAAACGCTTGATTTGAAATCGGTATTATTACAAACAGATTTCTCTGATTATGATGCTATTTTAGGACCCATTACACTTCAAAATCTAGAATTAACCGCTAAAAATGTTCAAAGGGATAGTGTTCCTGTGGTTTCACCTTTTGTAAAAACTAAAGACATATATCCCAACCTACTTCAAACCATTCCAGATGAAAAGTGGATGCGGACTAAGATGGTTAACTATATACAATCTGATACCATTCCGAATCAAATATTGATCATACATGATGCAAAGAATTTAGAAACTGCGAACTATTTAAAAACAGTATTCTCCGAGGCCTCTTTATTGACTTCCAAAAAGGATATTGAGGGTAACGAACAGTTTTTTTTAATGTTAGAAGATGTTCAAGTAGCACTTTTATCAGGTCGTACAACTGTTTTTCTGGAATCTAATAACGAAGGATTTGTGTCTAATGTGACAAGTATGCTCAATGCGATGAATGGCACCACTATTTTAAAAGACGAAGATGATATAGAAACGGAAATAGAGCGCGATATATTTTTGATGACAACATCTAAAAACAGAGCTTTTGAAGGTGCAAATGTTTCTAATTATGATTTGTCTAATTTACATTTTCAGTACCCATCTGTTAATTTTGATTCGCGATTTTCAGAAGCATTTGAGCAACGTTATATTCAAGAATTTGGAACGTTCCCAAATAAATATGCCATTAGAGGATTTGATGTAACTATGGATGTATTATTACGACTTTCTAGATACGGAACATTATACACTGAAACTTCCAGTTTTCAAACCGCTTATTTAGAGAATAAATTTCAATACTTTCTTCAACCTTATGGTGGGTATAAAAATGAAGCCGGATATATTCTTAAGTATGAAGATTTACATATTGTGAAGGTTCAAGATTAAAACCCAATCAATGTTTCTAGCTGTTTGATTTGAGGTTTTGCGTTTTTATAAGAATTAGAATTTGGGCTTCTCATTCAAAAGTAATAGAATTTAGTTTTAAACAAATAAATTAATAGGTTTTCCATTTGATGTTACAACCGATACTCGGTTTTTGAGGATGTGTATTTGGTTTATTTTCGATCATACATTGGACGGCATTCAATAAATCAGATCCATCAACTGGTAACCCATTTCCAGGTCTAGAATCGTCCAATTGACCTCTATATACTAATTTTAGATTCTTATCAAAAAGAAAAAAATCAGGAGTGCAAGCCGCATCATAGGCCTTGGCTACAGATTGCATCTCGTCGTATAAATAGGGGAAAGGGTAGTTTAGATTTTGAGCGAGTAATTTCATTTGATCTGGGCTATCTTGAGGGTAATTCTCGACATCATTACTCGAAATAGCAACCACCCCAATGCCTTTATTTTGAAGGTCATTTGTAATAGGGACCAAGGCTTCATTGATGTGAATTACAAACGGACAATGATTGCATATAAACAGGATTAAAGTTCCTTGTTCCCCTTTCAGTTTGTTTAATGTTTTTATAGAATTTGAATTAGAATCCCATAGTTCGAAATTTGGTGCTTCAGTTCCTAAGGGAAGCATATTGGAAGGAGTTAATGACATTAGACGTTGTTTTTCTCAAATATATAAAGATTTATAGCGATGCATCTACGAATTACTTTAAAATTAATATCTTCAAGGCTTGATAAAATAGGATTGATATGAGTGAGACAATTACATTTGAAGATTTTTCTAAAATTGACCTTCGAGTGGGTACTATAGTTGAAGTGAATAACTTCCCAGAAGCCCATAAACCTGCCTACCAATTGACTATTGATTTTGGAGATTTGGGGATCAAAAAAACATCTGCACAGATTACAATCTTGTATTCGAAAGACGATTTATTGGACAGGCAAATTGTAGCAAATATTAATTTTGCAGAAAAACAAATTGCTAATTTTATGAGTCAGTGTTTGATCGTTGGAGCCGTTGATTCTGAAAAAGTTATCTTATTATCCCCTGAAGAACAGGTGCCTAATGGTACGCCAATTAGATAATGCGTCAGTTTTTTCAAAAAAAAACGTTATAATGTAACGGTTTATAGGTGCTTAATTAAAAAATTAAATATCATCAAAACTTACATCTGTAAAGCTGTCAGCCGACGTTTCATCTTTTGACTCTTCAGATGGAAATTCTTCTTTAACATAATCTTTTTGGTGACGCTCGCTTATGACTTCTTGTCCTTTTTCGTTGACTATATAATCTGTCATTTCAGCTAAAATCGAATTGAACTCTGTAAAATCTTCTTTGTATAAGTAAATTTTATGTTTCTTATAGTGGAAGGATCCATCGTCATTTGTAAACTTTTTACTCTCCGTCACAGTTAAATAATAGTCACCCGCTTTGGTGGCTCTCACATCAAAAAAGTAGGTGCGCCTTCCAGCTCTTAAAACTTTTGAATAAATTTCTTCTTGTTCCATATCTTTAGTGTCAATGATAGTGAGCTAATATTTAGTAGTTGTTATTACAATCAAAAGTCTAAAAAATAAATTAGTACACCAACTAATTTTCGATTTTCTTTTCGAGAAATTAAAGTTTTCTATTTTTTAGAAATTAATTAGAAGTTTCTCTAAGCTGTTTTTGATAAAGTTCTTTGTAATATCCTTCAACAGTAATCAAAGCATCGTGTGTTCCTTGTTGAGCAATAATTCCATCATTTAAAACGATGATGGTATCTGCATTTTTAGCAGAAGAAATACGATGACTCACAATAATAGTGGTCTTATTTTTAGTCACCAGCTCAATGTTATTTAGAATTTGTTCTTCAGTTTCTGTGTCTACTGCAGAAAGACAATCGTCTAAAAGAAGAATTTGAGGACTTTTAATAAAGGCTCTTGCAATGGAAACACGTTGTTTTTGACCTCCAGAAAGTGTGATGCCTCGTTCTCCTAAAATGGTGTCATAGCCATTTTTAAAATTTATGATGTTTTTGTGAACCACAGCTTTTTTAGCGGCCTTGATAACTTCCGCATCTGTAGCTTTGTTTTTTCCAAACTTGATGTTATTTTTTAAACTGTCTGAAAACAAAAAGGGGTCTTGAGGCACAAAACCAACACCTGTTCTTAAACTATTTAGATTCAAGGTTTTTATATTCGCGCCATCAATTTCAATAGCTCCATTTTGAACATCGTATAGCCTTCCGATTAACTCAAGTATGGTTGATTTTCCTGAACCCGTATTTCCAATGATGGCGAGTGTTTTTCCTTTTTCAACTTCAAAGCTAACTCCTTTTAAGGCTTCAATGTTAGTGTCTTCATAAGTAAAATAAACGTCTTTAAAAGCCACAGTTCCATAAATGGGTGTGCTTGTTTCGGTAGGATTGACGATGCTAGGTGTTTCCTTTAAAAATTCATTAATTCGTTTTTGAGATGCCTCGGCTTCTTGCACTAAGGAAGTGACCCATCCAATTGAAGCTACTGGCCAAGTGAGCATATTTACATAAATAATGAATTCGGCAATGATTCCGATCTGCTCAATTTGACCATTCATGTACTGTTTACCGCCGATATAAATAACCAGTAAATTACTAGCACCAATAAGAAGTAACATTAAAGGAAAAAAGAGCGCTTGTATTTTTGATAAACCCAATCGTTTTTCGCGTTGAGAATTTGCGAGTTCCGAAAACGTTTCTTCCGTTTGTGATTCCAATGCATAGGCCTTTGTAATCCAAATCCCACTAAAAAACTCCTGGGTAGAGGATGACAACGTGGATAGATGCGATTGTACAATGGTACTTTGTTTATGAATGAGTTTACTTAAAAAATATATTGAAACGGATAAAAAAGGCAGCGGCAATATAGTGTAAAGCGTCAGGGTAGGTGATTGGTCGTACATATAAAACAACGCTACAATAAAAAGTGTTAACGTATTGATAGTGTACATAACCGCTGGGCCAATATACATTCGGACTTTACTCACATCTTCACTAATTCGACTCATTAAATCGCCTGTGCGGTTGCGTTTATAAAATGCGATGGATAGTTGTTGGTAATGGTTGTAAATCTCGTTTTTCAAATCAAATTCAACGTAGCGCGATACATTTATAATGGTTTGACGCATCAAAAAAGTCAATATTCCGGTGGCGACTGCAGCTCCAAAAATGTAAAAAATATTTAAACTAATTTCATGTCTAAATATTTCTGTACTGGAAGGGTTTGTAATTTGGTTGGAAATTAAAGTAATGGATTTTCCAATAAGTTGGGGGGTAAATAGTGCAAATATCTTAGAACCAATGGTAATAAGAATGCCTAAAATAATTCGATATCTATATTTTAAAAAATATTTATTTAAATACTTGAGCTCTTTCATGTGTCTTTTTTATTATTCTTAACGGTCACATGTGTTCGCTCTTAATCATTCCCTAATGGGACAATGCTTTTACCACGCTCGGTTCATTCGATCAATTGTAGCCCAAAACGAAGGCTTTTACTTAAGTTACAAAGATACTTGTTTTAGGCAAAAGAGACATTGCGTAAAAAAACATTTTTTTGGATTTTTAGAAGCAAATTAATACTATTTTTGTCAAACGTTTTTATTTCGATTGCACTAATCATAACCAATGTAGATCAATTCATTTGATTTTAACAACTAAGTTCTTTATACCATGCTGAACAGAAGACATATTCGAACCAAAGTAATGCAAGTTATCTACGCTCTCAAAAGATCAGAGGAACTGAACTTGACTTCTGAAGAAAAATTTCTCAAATTGAGTATGAATAGCATGTATGAACTCTATTTACTAATGCTGTCTTTGCTTGTTAAAGTACATGAAAAAGCAAAAGACCAGCAAGAAAAATCTCAACAAAAACATCTTTTAACTTCGGAGGATTTAAATCCAAACATGAAGTTTATCAAAAATGCCCTATTGGTTCAGTTATCTGAAAATCAATATTTAAAGAATGCGCTTGAACGTCATAAAGTGACCAATTGGGAATTGGACAATGAGTATGTAGAAGTGATCTTTAGAGCCATTCTTGAAAGCGACCGTTTTGCAAACTATATGGCAACAGAATCTTCTTCTTCTTACAATAAAGACCGCCAGTTCATTGTGGAGTTGTTTAAAGAAGTGATTGCACCCAATGAAAAATTATATAATTATTTAGAAGACAGGAACTTGACTTGGATTGATGACTTACCTGTGGTGAATACAGCTTTGGTGAAACTTCTTAATAAATCTAAGGAAGAAAATTATGAAGACTATTTCACCCCAAAGTTGTTTAAAGACGAGGAGGATAAGGAGTTTGGATTGAGTTTATTGAAACACACCATTAAAAATTTAGAACCTTATACTGATGAGATTAGTTTAAAAACAAAAAACTGGGACAAGGACCGTATTGCAGATATTGATTTTGTACTGCTTCAGATGGCAATTTGTGAGTTTCATGAATTTCCATCTATACCAACTAAAGTCTCTATTAATGAATACATCGAAATTGCGAAAGAGTATTCTACTCCTAAAAGTAATGTCTTTATAAATGGTGTTTTAGATAAGATTGTGAAGGAATACGACGAAAATAAAACCTTAAATAAAATTGGTCGAGGATTAATGTAAATTTTTAATTACATTTATACCCTCGTTTTTAGAGAATCAAATTATTAACTATTAAATATTAAACATGAAAAAATTAATTTTAACTTTATCGCTAGCTAGTTTCGTTGTTTTTACTTCTTGTAAAGAAAACGCAACAGAAAAAATTGACCAAGAAAACGTAACTAAAGCGGCTGAAAGAGATGCTCAAGCTATTGTTTTTCCAACCATATCGTTTGACAAAACAGAACATGATTTTGGTCAAATAATGAATGGGACGGGTGTTGAAACTATGTTTTCTTATACAAATACAGGAAAATCTCCTTTAGTAGTTACAAACATCAAAAGTACTTGTGGATGTACAGTGCCTCAAGGGTGGAGCAAAGAACCTTTAATGCCTGGAGCATCGTCTCAGTTTAGTGTTAAATTTAATGGAAAAGGTGCCAACAAAATTTCTAAAACAATTACGTTGACTACCAATACAGAAAAGGGTAACGAGCAAGTAAGAATCTCAGCATTTATTGTTCCAGATCCTAATGCACCTGTAAAAACTCCAACCAATAAACCACTTAGCATACAATAATTAACAACATAACAATACTACATTATGGAAGGTCTTAGTCAATTTACCCCCTTTATTTTAATGGCTGTAATAGTCTATTTCTTTATGATCGCACCTCAAATGAAGCGCGCCAAAAAAGAGAAAGCATTTGCGGCAGAGCTTAAAAAAGGAAATAAAGTAATTACCAAAAGTGGCATGCACGGTAAGATTGCCGAATTGAATGATAAAGACAGTTCATGTGTCATTGAAACTTCAGCTGGTAAAATTAAATTTGACCGATCAGCCATTTCGATGGAAATGAGCCAAAAGCTTAACACGCCGCCTCCAGTAAAAAAATAAGATTCAAAAAAAGCCGCTAATTTAGCGGCTTTTTTTATAGATAACGTTTTTGAGTCAGTTCGGCAATTTTACAAATAACTTGGGTCGCACTCAAAATACTTTCCAAAGGTACATATTCATAACGCCCGTGAAAGTTATGACCACCCGCAAAAATGTTTGGACAGGGCAGTCCCATAAAACTCAATTGTGAGCCGTCCGTTCCGCCTCTAATAGGTTTGATTAATGGTTCTATATTTAGTGCTTTCATAGCGTCCTCAGCGATGTCAACAATGTGTATCACAGGCATCACCATTTCTTTCATATTGTAATACTGGTCCTTAATTTCGATTTCAAAAACACTGCTTCCCAAGTTTGTATTGAGTTCTTTTACCAAATCAAACAAGTGTTGTTTTCTGGTTTCAAATTTATCCCGATCGTGGTCTCTTACAATGTATTGTAAAACAGTATCCTCGACCTTGCCTTCCATGCTGTGTAAATGATAAAACCCTTCGTAACCTTCCGTTTGTTCAGGAGTTTCAGCTTTTGGAAGTGCCTCTATAAATTTAGAAGCATAGTACATCGAATTGATCATTTTTCCCTTGGCATAACCCGGGTGTACAATTTTACCTTTTACTTTGATGACGGCACTGGCTGCATTAAAATTCTCGTATTCGAGTTCCCCAATTTGACTGCCGTCCATCGTGTAAGCCCAATCGGCTCCAAATTTTTTCAGATCAAATTTATGCGCTCCACGTCCAATTTCTTCGTCGGGGGTAAAGCCAACTTTAATCGTGCCATGCTTTATTTCAGGATGCTGAACAAGGTATTCCATTGCACTCACAATTTCACAAATTCCGGCTTTGTCATCCGCTCCCAGAAGCGTTGTGCCATCGGAGGTGATCAACGTTTGACCTTTGTATAATAATAAATCTTCAAAATAATCAGGCGATAAAACGATGTTTTCTTTTTCGTTTAAGACAATATCAGACCCATCATAATTTTCTATGATTTGAGGACGCACATTTTTAGCAGTGAAATCTGGTGAAGTATCAAAATGAGATACAAATCCGATGGTCGGTACTTTGTGATCAACATTGGAAGGCAAGGTCGCCATGATGTAAGCATTCGCATCTATAGAAACGTCTTGCATACCAATCGCTTTGAGTTCGTCCGCTAGTTTATTTGCCAAGTCCCATTGCTTTTCGGTACTCGGAGTTGACATAGAATTTGGATCGCTCTCCGTGTCTATTTTTACATAGCCAATAAATCGATTCAGAATGTGATTTTTATCTAACATATTGTTTTGTCTTTGGTCAAAAATAAATAACCCACTCTTCAAACACAAGAGTTCGCTTGCTTTCTTTTATATTGTGTCTATTTAATGTATTTTTGCACTCAAAATACGCTTCATGTACAAATCGATTATCCGTCCAATTCTTTTTAAATTTGACCCTGAAGTCGTTCATTATTTCACGTTTGATGCCATCAAGATGTTATCCAAAATACCTGGCATTCCTTTTTTAATCCGACGTCTTTTTCAGGTCAATCACCCTGGTTTGGTACGCGAATTGTTTGGACTTCGCTTTAAAAACCCGGTGGGACTTGCGGCTGGATTTGATAAAAATGCCGTGCTTTATAACGAGCTTGCAAACTTTGGATTTGGGTTTATCGAAATTGGAACAGTCACCCCAAAACCACAAGAAGGCAATCCGAAACAACGCTTGTTTAGACTTCAAGCGGATAAAGGAATTATCAACCGAATGGGCTTTAATAATGCAGGTTTGGAAGCGGCGATTGTACAGTTAAAGAAAAATAAAAAACAAGTCATTATTGGCGGAAATATAGGTAAAAACACCCAAACACTTGCTGAAGGTTACACCGCCGATTACTTAGAGTGTTTTGAAGCCTTACACCCTTATGTTGATTATTTTGTATTGAATGTAAGTTGTCCCAATGTTGGGAGTCATGCCAAGCTGAATGATAAAGATTATTTAGAGGAATTGATAAAAGCGGTGCAAGCATTAAACGCCACTTTTGAGGTTTCTAAACCTATCCTTTTAAAAATTGCACCCGACTTGAATGACACCCAATTGGATGAAATTATAGAGCTTGTAGCGGTGACCAAATTGGAAGGCGTCATTGCTTCGAACACCTCTATTTCTAGAGAGAACCTCAAAACTGATGTAGCGTCTTTGGAAGCCATTGGAAACGGCGGCGTCAGCGGTCAACCCATCAAAGAAAAAAGCACTCAAGTCATTAAATATTTATCAGTAAAAAGTCAAAAAGCATTTCCAATTATTGGAGTAGGGGGCATCCATTCCGCACAAGATGCTTTGGATAAAATAGCTGCCGGTGCCGATTTGGTTCAAATTTATACAGGATTCATTTACGAAGGCCCCGCTCTTGTTAAGCGTATTAACAAAGCACTTCTGAAGTCAGCGCTTAAACACTAATTAGTTTGGATACTGAAATTCTCATTTCCTTTATAATTGCCACAGCGACCTTGGCACTCTCCCCGGGTCCAGATAATATTTTTGTACTTATTCAAAGCATGACTTATGGCAAAAAACAAGGCATGGCGATTGTTTGCGGTCTGATTTCAGGCTGTATCATCCAGACGTCTTTAGTTGCTTTTGGACTGTCCACCTTTATAAAATCAAACGCAGAACTACTTCTTATTTTAAAATTATTGGGAGCAGGGTATATGCTCTATTTAGCCTACCGTGTTTTTACATCACCGGCGGTCATAAACACAAACACAGCCACTAAAAGTAAATCGGTAGGAGCCTTGTTTAAGCAGGGATTTATCATGAATGTAATCAATCCAAAAGTCTCCATATTTTTTATGGCTTTTTTTCCCGCCTTTTTATACAGTAAAACCCAGTCTTTAGTAGTTCAGTTTTATACGCTTGGATTTTTGTTTATGACGACTTCCTTTTTAATCTTTTCGATGCTTGTATTTTTCTCAAGTTCGGTAGGTTCTACTTTAAAGTCGAATACACGTTTTGGGGTTGTATTAAAATGGGCTCAGATCACTGTCTTTTTAGGCATTGCAATTTTTATATTAATCACACAGTAGCTTCAACCATAAATCAACAGATGGAAAAAATTAAACTTATTTGGGATTTCAGAGGTCCTGCAAGCCCTCATACTGCGGCACATTTTAAGATTCACCTATTAGAATTTTTTGCATCCGAAAAATTACTCCTCATAGAATCGGGTGTTGAATCCGTCAATGAAGTGCACCACTATACGTATGCCATCATTGATAAACAGAATTTAGATACAATTAAAACTGCATTAAAACCCACTAGAGGTCAGCGTGTCAAAGCGGACGATTAGGAATTTTATTTATACGTTTCTAAAAGTTTGTATTGGACTTTGATGGCTTCTGTAAATTCAACTTTCATGCTTGCCACAAGTTCCGCAACAGATGGTGAATCATGTATGCTTGTCACTCCCTGTCCAGCAGACCAGATGGTTGCCCAAGCTTTGGCTTCATTTTCATGAGCCGTGAGTTCTTTTCCAAAATCGATTTTCTTTTGCTGACTGAGCATTTCTTCTGTAATCCCCATCGCTTCCATGCTCGGGCGTAAGAAATTAGCTGCGACTCCAGAGATTGCAGCCGTATAGACCACATCGTTGGCACCACTTGAAATAATCATGTCTCGATATTCTTTAGGCGCTTTACTTTCTTTGGTATTGATAAACCGTGTTCCCATATAGGCAACATCTGCACCCATTTGCATGGCAGAGGCGATGTCACGACCGTTACTAATACAACCCGATAGAATCACTGTTTTTTTGAAAAAGCTTTTAATTTCAGCCACTAAAGGCATTGGGTTGAGAGTTCCTGCATGGCCTCCTGCACCAGCAGCGACCACGATCAGTCCATCCACATTGGCTTCCGCAGCTTTTTCGGCATGTCTTTTTTTGATCACATCGTGGAAAACCAAGCCGCCATAACTGTGAATTGCATCGACCAATTGAGGCACGGCTCCTAAGGAAGTAATGATAATTGGTACTTGGTGTTTTACGCAAATAGCCAAATCAGCTTGCACTCGTGGATTCGATTGATGCACAATTAAGTTAACCCCATAAGGTGCGGGTTTTGTTCCAGTTTCTTTTTCAAAGTTAGCGAGGGCTGTTTTAATTTCAATCAACCATTCTTCAAAGCCTTCTGTTGTGCGTTGGTTCAATGCTGGGAACGTTCCAACAATTCCGCTCTTACAACATTCAATGACCAGTTTTGGACCGGATATTAAAAACATTGGTGCCGCAATGGCTGGGATGGATAGTTCTTTTATAAAAGATGGTTGACTCATAGTATGTGTTTTTAATCGTTGTGTTTGTTTTAATTTATACTTGCAATATAAGACTTGTATGGCAAATATTTATTTTAATATTAAAGTCCTCTTTAATTGAGTGTCAGATTGCAGTTGTCTAGCGGCGTTAATTTTATGATAAACATAAATATTACTGTTTAATTAAATACTATATTTGGATCAACAACAAACCAAACTCCTCTTTCAATGAAGTCAAAAGTTATCACTACTCTCGCGCTTGTATTTGTTTTTTTAATCTCAACAAGTGTGAATGAAACACATACTACGCAAGAATTTCAAGCCAAGGCCTATTATTTTTCTAAATCCAAAATGGATCTTGGGAATTGGGGTGCTCGATTGAGTGAGGCTCAGAAAAAAGAAGTCGGGGCACGCATGAAAAATAGACTCGAAAAGGGTTATGTTTTGTCCTTTAATAAAGAGGAATCGGTGTTTACTGAAGAAGATCAGCTGGATGCGATTTCTGGAGCGACGGATTCTTGGGGTAAAAATTTCGCACCCGGTAAACAGTATAAAAATGTAAAAACAAATACGCAACTTCAGCAGCAAGAATTTTATGGAAAAAAGTTTTTGGTAAAGGATGTATTACAGCCGATTGAATGGAGCTTAGAATCTGAAACAAAAAAGATCGGAAATTATTCTTGTTTCAAAGCGACTGCTTTGATTCCGACGGATGAGTTGACATGGTACTCTTTTTCTTGGGATAAATTAAGAAACACAAGTGAGTTCGATTCAACAGAAGTTAAAGTAGTTAAAATGACACAAATTGAAGCATGGTATACCCCTCAAATTCCAGTCCGTCACGGGCCTTTAGACTATTGGGGACTTCCAGGTTTGATTTTAGAAGTGAGTGCGGATAATACGACCATGCTTTGTTCAAAACTCGTGTTGAACCCAGATGAAGTTATTGAGATTGAAGCACCTAGTAAAGGGAAAGAAGTTTCTAAAATCGAATACCAAGACATCATTACTAAAAAAATGAAAGAGTTTCGTAACAACCGTATGAGACGCTAGTTAAGTCGTGGAAGTCAATCTGCGATTTATTCATTTATCAGTTTTTTTTTTAAATTATTAATACTGAATATAGGCGTATTTTTAGAATATCGAAAAATTAATTTTTTTTTTGTTCCCCACTGCGCCCTACTTTAATTAATTTTTATATTTACTCCATTATTTATAAGACGATTTGATTATCGTTGATAACATTTATATGGACCTACATAATTTTAAAACCTTCATTACCCCAACGGTTATTCTTTATAGCCCCGGTTTTGCACGTCCTCGCATCACTCGCCGTCGCCCTTAGGGTGTTCTATTAGTTTCTGAACTTAGGTGTGTCCGGTTCGTCCTTCAATTTTTTTCAAACCTTTTTTTTCAACTTAAATCTTATATAATGGATATCATTATTGCAGATAAATCACATACAATTCACGCTCAAACTATTTGCAACGCTATCGAAGCTGCTGCACAAGTTAGGGGCACAGGAATTGCAAAACGCTCCAGAGAATATATTATTTCTAAAATGGAATCAAGCAATGCCGTTATTGCCTTAGAGGGGGACACCTTTGCGGGCTTTTGCTACATAGAAACTTGGAGCCATGATAAATTCGTGGCCAATTCAGGGCTCATCGTACATCCTGATTTTAGAAATCAAGGCTTGGCTAAGAAAATTAAGCAAGTCGTTTTTGAGCATTCGAGAACTAAATATCCAGACGCAAAAATATTTAGCATCACTACCGGTCTTGCCGTTATGAAACTGAATACTGCTCTGGGTTATAAACCCGTCACTTTTTCGGAGCTCACTGACGAACCTTCATTTTGGAAAGGCTGTCAAACCTGTAAAAACTACGATGTCCTTCAACGCACAACTCAAAGTATGTGTTTGTGTACAGGGATGTTATTTGACCCGGCTTCTAAGCCAGAAAGCACCTCAAAAAAAGTGAAAGAAAAAACCTTTCTAAGATTAAAAAGCATCAAGCAAAGCTTGTTTCTTAAAAAACATAAAAAATGAAAAATTCAAAAAAATTAGTCATTGCCTACAGTGGTGGTTTAGATACGTCCTACTGCGCCGTTTCGTTGTCAAAAGCAGGCTACGAAGTGCATGCCGTCAGCGTCAATACAGGCGGATTTTCTAAAAGTGATATCGAAATCATCGAACAAAATGCCTATAAAATGGGCGTCTCAACCTATAAAAATATCGAAGCTGTCACCACTTTTTATCAAAAAGTAGTGAAGTTTCTTGTTTTTGGAAATGTCTTAAAAAATAATACCTATCCCTTATCCGTTAGTGCTGAACGCATCGTACAAGCCATCGAAATTATCGAGTATGCAAAATCCATTGATGCGCAATACATTGCTCATGGGAGTACAGGCGCAGGAAACGACCAAGTACGTTTTGATATGATTTTTCAAACCCTCGCACCAGAAATCGAAATTATCACACCAATTAGAGATCAGAAGCTCACACGACAAGAAGAAATAGCCTATTTAAAATTAAACAGTATTGATTTGGACTGGGAAAAAGCTAAATATTCGATTAACAAAGGGCTTTGGGGAACCAGTGTTGGAGGCGATGAAACCTTGACGTCGCACTTGGCGTTGCCAGAAGCTGCCTATCCCTCTCAATTAGAATCAAAAACTCCTGAAACCCTAACACTCACTTTTATCAAAGGCGAACTGACTGCACTCAATGGCATTGAAAATGTCCCTGAAATCAACATTCAACTTCTGGACGAAATGGCCTCAAAATTTGCCATTGGAAGAGATATTCATGTAGGGGATACGATTGTTGGTATAAAAGGTCGTGTTGGTTTTGAAGCGGCTGCCGCACTGATTATTGTAAAGGCGCACCATTTGTTAGAGAAACATACATTAACCAAGTGGCAACTTCAACACAAAGATTATCTGTCTAATTTTTATGGCATGCATTTGCACGAAGGCCAGTATTTGGATCCAGTCATGCGAGATATGGAAGCGTTTTTAACTAGCAGTCAACACAGTGTTTCGGGTACTGTGGAAGTGGTTCTAAAACCCTATCATTTTTCAATCAATGGAATTAATTCGGCACATGATTTGATGAATGCCAAGTTTGGGAGTTATGGCGAAATTAATAACGGTTGGTCTGCAGAAGAAGCCAAAGGGTTCATAAAAATTAATGGCAACCAAAACAAGATACATCAACAAGTAAACTCAGAATTATGATACAGGCAGGCATTATAGGAGGCGCAGGATACACTGCAGGAGAATTGATTCGATTGTTGCTCGTCCATTCTAAAACCGAAATCAATTTTGTATACAGCACATCGAGTGCTGGTAAAAAAATAAGTGCGATTCATCAAGATTTAGTAGGCTCCACGGAGCAGTTGTTTACGGATACAGTTAATACGGATGTAGATGTTTTGTTTCTTTGTTTAGGGCATGGAAATTCAAAAGCATTTTTAGAAAAAAACACTTTTTCAAAGGATACTAAAATCATTGATTTGTCAAATGATTTTAGGCTCACACAAGATGCTGTATTTCAAAATAAACACTTTGTTTATGGCTTGCCAGAACTGAATAAAACAGCCATTCAATCAGCACAGTACATTGCAAACCCAGGATGTTTTGCAACCGCCATTCAATTGGCAATCTTACCTTTAGCTGCCAATGGTTTGGTGAAAGACGCTATTCATGTCAACGCCGTAACAGGTGCCACTGGGGCAGGTACAGCCTTGTCAGCAACTACCCATTTCACATGGCGTGTTGATAATTTTTCACATTATAAAGCCTTTAACCACCAACATTTGGGTGAGATACACCAGTCTGTAAATTCACTTCAAGAGAATTTGGAGAGCGAAATTCATTTCATACCCAATCGCGGTAATTTTTCGAGAGGCATTTTTGCCACGCTATACACAAAATACGACGGTACTTTAGAGACTGCAAAAACACTGTTTAAAAACTATTATAAGGATGCAGAATTCACCACCGTTTCGGACGACCCCTTGCATTTGAAACAAGTAGTTAATACCAATAAATGCTTACTTCACTTGGCAGTGCATGAAGGGAAACTACTCATTACAAGTGCCATTGACAATTTACTCAAAGGCGCTTCTGGTCAAGCTGTTCATAACATGAACTTAATGTTTGGTTTGGAAGCACATTTGGGATTACAACTTAAAGCTAATTATTTTTAAAAAAAGACACATGAAAATAGCAATCATTGGCACAGGAAATTTAGGAAGCTCTATTGCCAAAGGGCTCATTACAAATAATGCGATTACGACCTTATACCTCACCAAACGAAACGTCAGTGGTTTGGCAGGTTTTGAGGGTTATAAAAATGTATTTCTAACGTCTGATAACAAAGAAGCGATTCAGCAATCCGACATTATTATTTTTGCTGTCCAACCTGCCCATTTAGAGAAAATTCTAACAGAGGTTCAGCCTTTTTTAACAGAGAAACATGTGTTGATTTCAACTATCACAGGCTTTTCAATTTCAAGAATTGAAAGTCTTGTAGGAACCGATCAATTTATCATTCGTGCCATGCCAAATACGGCCATCGCCGTTGGGAAATCTATGACCTGTATTTGTAGTAATGAAATAGGTAAACAACGCCTAGCCATTGCTGAAGCCATCTTCAATCGTTTAGGTACTACCATCTCTATTCCTGAACAACAAATGCAAGCCGCTACCGTTGTTTGTGCCAGTGGAATTGCCTTTTGGATGCGTCTAATTCGTGCCACAACACAAGCCGCCATTCAACTTGGATTTGATGCTGAAGAGGCTCAAAATCTTGCCATGTTTACTTGTGAAGGAGCCGCTAGTTTATTAATAACCTCAGGAAACCATCCCGAACAAGAAATAGACAGAGTGACCACCCCAAATGGCTGTACCATTGAAGGATTAAATGAAATGGAACATAAAGGATTGAGCTCGTCTCTGATCCAAGGAATGGTCGCCTCATTTGATAAAATTAACAGTATTAAAGCCCAGTAGATATGAGTTTATTTGATGTATATCCACTCTTTGATGTGACGCCTGTAAAGGCAAACGACGTTTATCTGTATGATGAAAAAGGCACCCAGTATTTGGATCTTTACGGAGGGCATGCGGTAATTTCAATTGGGCATTCCCATCCTGTTTATGTGAACGCACTCACCAATCAACTTCAAAAAATTGGGTTCTACAGCAATGCCGTACAGAATCCACTTCAAATGAAGTTGGCAGACCGACTCGAAGAACTTTCTGGCTGTAAAAACTATGCCTTGTTTATGTGTAGTTCAGGAGCTGAAGCCAATGAAAATGCTTTGAAACTAGCTTCTTTTCATACCAATAAAGCAACCGTTATTGCGTTTGATAATTCCTTTCATGGACGCACCTCGGCCTGTGTAGCAGCTACGGATAATCCGAAAATTGTGGCGCCCTTAAATGCCCAACAACAAGTCCGATTTTTACCGCTGGGAGACCTAGAGTCGGTAGAAAATACTTTAAAATCCGAGCCTATTTGCGCCATCATTATTGAGTGTATTCAAGGAGTTGGAGGACTTGATGAGAGCAGCACGAATTTTTATAAAGGTCTTGAATTACTATGTAAAAAATACAATACAGTCTTAATAGCCGATGAGGTGCAGTCAGGTTTTGGGCGTACGGGTGAATTTTTCGCATTCCAAAAACACGGGATTACACCTCATATTATTTCGATGGCGAAGGGGATGGGCAACGGGTTTCCTGTAGGTGGAATTCTGATTCATCCCTCCATAAAAGCGTCCTTTGGACTGTTAGGAACCACTTTTGGTGGCAACCATTTGGCTTGCGTGGCGTCCTTAGCTGTTTTGGATGTTTTAGAATCTGAAAATTTAATGCAAAATGCAAAAGAGATGTCGGCTTATTTTACGGAGAAAGCAAAAAAAATCCCACAACTAAAAAAACTAAAAGGCCGTGGTTTGATGCTCGGATTAGAATTTGATTTTCCTGTAGCTACTCTTCGAAAAAAATTACTTTTCGATCATTTTTTATTCACAGGCAGCTCCAAAAACCCAAACCTAATCAGGATTTTACCCCCCTTAACAATTAAAAAGGCACACATTGATTTATTTTTTAAAGCGTTATCACAAAAATTATAAATCAATAAAAAATAACACCTATAAACTCATGAATCATTATATAAAAATTACCGACCTTCCATCTGTTTCTTCGGCAGTTCAAGAGGCGATTGCGTTAAAATCGGATCCCTACAAACATAAAAATTTAGGCGCTCAAAAAACCTTAGTGATGTTGTTTTTTAATGCAAGCCTACGAACGCGTCTAAGCACCGAAAAAGCTGCCAAACATTTAGGGATGGATGTGATTGTGTTGAATGTGACTGACGCATGGCAATTAGAATTTGAATCGGGAGTGGTTATGAATCTAGATAAATCTGAACATGTGAAAGAAGCGGCGCAAGTGATTTCGCAATACGCGGATATTTTAGCAGTTCGTGCTTTTCCGTCTTTAACAGATAAAACTAAGGATTTATCCGAATGGATTATCAACAGTTTTGTGATGCACGCGACCGTACCGATTGTAAATATGGAAAGTGCGACAGGACATCCGCTGCAAGCATTGGCGGACGCTATTACAATAGAAGAATTAAAAACAAAAGAAAAACCCAAAGTGGTACTTTCATGGGCACCACACCCCAAAGTTCTGCCCCATGCGGTTGCCAATTCCTTCATAGAAATGATGCAAACGATTGATGTCGATTTTAGCATTACCCATCCAGAAGGTTATGAGTTAAATCCAGATATTGTCAAAGATACGCCCGTCATTTACGATCAACAAGCAGCTCTCAAAGACGCCGATTTTGTCTATGTCAAAAATTGGAGTAATTACAAAGACTACGGAAACATCACCTCCCAAGACCCCGATTGGATGATGACGAAAGAAAAACTAGGAACAGCGAAATTTATGCACTGCTTGCCCGTCCGGCGAAATGTGGTTGTGGAAGATGCGGTTTTAGATAGTAAGCAATCCGTTGTGATAGCACAATCAAATAACCGAACCTATGCATCGCAACTCGTCTTGAAAAAAATTCTTGAAAATGGATAAAATAAAATCACTTAAGATCATTAAAATAGGAGGGAATGTGATTGACGACCCAATTGCACTCACTTCATTTTTGACTACATTTTCATCTGTTGAAGGACCTAAAATTTTGGTGCATGGTGGTGGGAAATCTGCCACTGTCTTGGCTCAGCAAACAGGGCTCGATGTACAAATGGTGGATGGAAGACGCATCACCGATGCCGCGACTTTAGAACTCATTACGATGGTCTATGCGGGTAAAATTAACAAAACGATTGTCGCTCAATTACAAGCCTTGGACTGCAACGCACTAGGATTTACAGGTGCAGATGCCAATACCATCACGTCTGAAAAACGACCTGTTTCAACGCTTGATTATGGTTTTGTAGGCGATGTTAAAAAAGTGGAAACTTCGACTTTAGAATTGTTGTTAGAACACGGACTTTCACCTGTATTTTGTGCGTTGACACACGATAAAAATGGACAGATTTTAAATACCAATGCGGATACCATTGCTTCTGAATTAGCCATTGCTTTTGCAACTCAATTTGATGTAGAGCTGTATTATTGTTTTGAGAAAAAGGGCGTTTTAAAAGATGTCAATGACGAGACTTCTGTTATTCAAACGATTACGAAATCATCCTATAAAAAATTATTAGATTCCCAGTTAATATTTTCAGGGATGCTACCAAAATTAAATAACTGTTTTCATGCCTTAGAACATCAAGTTTCTAAAGTGTGTATCGGAAAACCAGAAATGTTGCTTGATTCTGAAGCGATTTTCACAACACTTACGATCCAATGATCCTAGATAACTTAACGGCATCTGCCATCCAATTATTAAAAGATTTAATCGAAATTCCTTCTTTTTCATCTGAAGAAGAGTTGACCGCTGCGCGCATTGAGCAGTGGTTTAAAGATTTTAAGATCCCTTTTCAGCGTTCTCAAAATAATATTTGGGCAACCAATGCCGATTTTGATGCGTCCAAACCTACCCTGCTTTTAAACTCGCATCACGATACCGTAAAACCGAACAATGGCTACACCAAAGATCCGTTTCATGCGCAGGTTGAGGACGGAAAACTTTTTGGACTTGGAAGCAATGATGCAGGCGGCTGTTTGGTGTCGTTGATGGCGACTTTCACGCATTTTTATGGGCATAAAAATCTAAATTATAATTTGGTTATTGTTGCTTCTGCAGAAGAAGAGAGTAGTGGTCCCGCAGGGTTAAACAGTATGCTGTCCATCATTCCAAAAATTGATGTTGCAATTGTAGGTGAACCGACTTTAATGCAACTCGCTGTGGCCGAAAAAGGCTTGGTTGTATTTGATGCATTGGTCAAAGGAACACCTGGGCACGCGGCACATCCCAATGACGATAATGCGATATATAATGTGATTGATGTGTTGCAATGGTTTAAAGACTACCAATTTGAAAAAGACTCAGAGAGCTTAGGACCTGTGAAAATGACCGTGACGCAAATCCATGCAGGAAAGCAACACAATGCGATTCCAGCAGGGGTTGAATTGGTAGTGGATGTGCGTGTTAACGACCAATATAGCAATAAAGATATTGTTGAAATCCTTCAAAAACAAGCGCCTTGTGATTCGATTATTTCAAGAGGTTTAAAATTAAATTCGTCTTCGATACCTGTGGAGCATCCATTGGTTCAAGCTGGTATAGCATTGGGACGCGACACGTATGGTTCGCCCACGCTTTCAGATCAATCGGTTTTGAGTTGTCCTTCCTTGAAATTAGGACCGGGCGACAGCACTCGTTCACACACCGCTAATGAATTCATTTACATCCATGAAATTGAAGAAGGCGTGGCATTATATATTCAATTATTAACTAAAATATTATAAGTATGAAACTTTGGCATAAAGGCATTTCTATAGATGCATTCATTGAGAAATTTACTATTGGAAACGACAGAGAAATTGATCTTAAAATTGCGCCCTATGATATTCAAGCGTCCTTTGTACACGCACAAATGTTGGTCAAAATAGGACTTTTAACGACTAAAGAACTCAAGGCGATCGAAGTTGTTTTAGAGACTCTTCAATCACAGATTAGTGAAGGCACTTTTGGGATTGATGCACAGTTTGAAGACATTCACTCCAAGCTAGAATATGAACTTACGAAAACCTTGGGCGATACCGGTAAAAAAATTCATACTGCACGCTCAAGAAATGATCAAGTTTTGGTGGCTTTACAGTTGTATTACAAGTCCAGTTTGGGGTCGATTCAACATAAAACTAAAACCTTTTTTGAAACCTTAATTGCCTTGGCAGATACACATAAATCGGCTTTACTGCCTGGCTATACGCATTTACAAGTCGCTATGCCTTCGTCTTTTGGACTGTGGTTTTCTGCCTATGCGGAATCGCTTATTGACGATGTATATGTATTGCAAGCAGCTCAAAAAGTGGTGGATCAAAATCCTTTGGGATCGGCAGCGGGTTATGGAAGTTCGTTTCCAATTGATAGAGCATTTACGACCAAAGCCCTTGGTTTTAAAACCTTAAAATTTAATGTTGTTGCGGCACAAATGAGCCGTGGTAAAAATGAACGAATTATTGCATCTGGCTTAGGGAATTTAGCGAATACCCTCGGTAAAATGGCAATGGATATTTGTTTGTATATGAGTCAGAATTTTGATTTTATAGGGTTTCCAGAGTCACTTACGACGGGGAGTAGTATCATGCCCCACAAGAAAAACCCAGATGTTTTTGAATTGATCCGTGGAAAGTGCAACAAGCTTCAAAGTTTGGAAACAGAGATGCTTTTGATTACAAATAATTTACCCAGTGGCTACCACCGCGATTTTCAGTTATTAAAAGAAAACATGATCCAAGGCTTTGAAGAATTGGAAGCTATTTTGGATATTTTTAATTATGCGATACAGGAAATTCAAGTAAAAAAAATTGATTTGAACGATCCTAAATACCAGTACCTATTTACGGTGGACAGTATCAACACTCTGGTGATGCAAGGGGCGTCGTTTCGAGAGGCATACCAAACAATTGGTGCACAAGTACAGAAAGGGACTTATAAATCAGATACACGCATTCCGCACACGCATTTAGGGAGTATTCATAATTTGGTATTGGAAGAAATTAGTGCTAAATATCCTTTGTAGGGATGTTGGGAGTTTTCAAAATCACAACTCCTTTGTAAGCGATTTGACAATCTTATTATCGGACAAAAACGCTTTTAAAATCACTTTGAGTGCGGTGTAGGTGGGTATGGCCAAAATCATTCCGGTGACTCCAAACAAGATGCCTGCAATAATAATGACTAGAAAAATTTCAAGGGGGTGCGACTTGACACTCTTTGAAAAAATGATGGGCTGGCTCACAAAATTATCAATGAGTTGAGCAAAGAAGTACCCAATCAACACATAGGTTGCCTTTGGCAAAATTTCACTTTGAAAATCCAATCCGAGGTTGCTGCTCATCGTTAAAAAAAGCATTAGAAAACAACCAATCATCGGGCCGATGTAGGGAATTAAATTTAAGAGGGCGCATAAAAATGCAATTACGATGCCATTTTCGATTCCAAAAATCATCAAAATAATAGAGTAGATAATAAACAAGATGGTGATTTGAAATACCAATCCAATAAAATATCTGGAGAGTAAATGCTTGATGGTTTCTATGGAGGTTCTTAACTTGGTTTCATCTTTTTTGTTGGTCAATACATATATTGAATTTTCCATGATTTGAGTGTCTTTCATCAGGAAAAAGGTGATAAATGCTACTGAAAATAAACCGATACTTAAGGTTCCAATCGTTCCAACTATTTCATTCAGAAAATCTGGAATCACATCGATATTTTTAAACAGATCGTAGTGTTTCATTTTATCCAGTACATCAATGCCATGCGATAAAAAGAAGGAATTGATTTGGGTGATTAAATTCTGAATTTTTTCTTGAAGTTGTTCCAAGTTTAAGAGCGAAAGGTTTTCTCCTTGTTTCACAATCAATGGGATGAAAAGACTGATGAGCCCCATAAATATTGAAAAGAATAATGCCATGGTAGCGACGACTGCTAAGCCGTTTGGGAATTTAAATTTACGTTTCAAAAACAAATTGAGAGGCCTTCCTACGAGAGCAATCACAGAGGCAATGGAGATGTAGACCAATACCGACTGAATTTTATATAAAAAAAATAGCAATAAAAAAATCCCTGCAAGGATGGCGATGGTTTTTAAAATACCGTTAGTTATGGAGTTTGGGTTCATTAGTTTTAAATTTGATATAAATGTAACGAAAATTTAAAAACGAACGACAAAAACATTTCCTGAATAAGTAAAAATAATTAGATGTACATATTCAAAAATATATGTTTTATATCAATAATTTTTTATTATTTTTACAACAATTAACCAACCAATAACTTTTTACCATGAGATATTCCTATTTAGTATGTCTTCTTTTACCATTGTTTTCATTTGCCCAAATAGACCATTGGGAAAGCGTTGTGCTGCCTGGTGACAACTGGGATTACCTCGTACCTACGTCACAACCTGATACGAATTGGAATCAGTCAGGATTTGATTCTACAAGTTGGAGTACAGGGCCTTCAGGTTTTGGTTATGGAGATAATGATGATGCGACTACTATATCCTCTACAATGTCTGTATATATTCGTAAAACCTTTGAAATTACGGATGCTACGGCGGTGGGATTCTTGGTGTTAGATATTGATTATGATGATGGTTTTGTAGCTTATTTGAATGGACAAGAAATTGCAAGAAATCTGGTTTCAGGGGATGTTCCAACTTTTGATCAGGCGAGTGACGGTATACACGAAGCATCACTTCCTAATAATGATGCTCCAGATCGTTTTGTGATCGATCAAACACTTCTCACCTCAGGAACCAACACTATTGCTGTGCAAGTGCATAACGAATCGATAGAATCGTCGGATTTGAGCGCACTTCCTGTGTTGTCTTTAGGAATCAATACGACAGTAATAAATTACAGTCCCACGCCTTGGTGGTTTTTGGAACCCGTCATTCCAGTAGATGTGAATTTTGAATCTTCCAATTTACCAATCGTCATCATCGTTACAGATCAAGGTCAAGACATCCCTAACGAACCTAAGATTGATGCCACTATGAAAATTATTTATAGAGGGGAAGGCGAGCGAAATTATCTGACAGATGCCAGTGATGTTTCAACTCTTAATTTTGATAATGCTATTAAGATTGAATACCGCGGATCTTCTTCAGCGCTCTTAGATAAAAAACAATATTCTCTTACAACTTACGATGAATTTGGAGATAAAGACAATGTTGAGCTTCTTGATATGCCCAAAGAAAACGATTGGATTTTGAATGGACTCGCTTATGATGCCTCTTTTATAAGAGATTATATGAGTTATAAACTTTCAAACTTTACAGGGAATTATGCGTCCAGAGGCCGCTATTGTGAAGTGGTATTAAACGGAGAGTTTCAAGGTCTTTATGTTTTACAAGAAAAACTAAAAGCTGATGACAGCCGGATTAATATTAATAAAATTAAAGAATCTCATACAACCTTTCCTAAACTCACAGGGGGATACATCACTAAAACAGATAAAATAGAAGGGGAAGAAGTTGCCGCTTGGTCCATGGATAATTATAGGGGCTATCAAAGTAATTTTGTACATGATGTTCCCAAAATGTCTGAAGTTCAACCTGAACAACACGATTATATTAGAGGCGAATTTGAAGCACTTCAAGAGAAAGTAACAGTACCAAGAAACAGTACGATAATAGATGGTTACCCGTCGGTCATTGACATTCCGTCTTTTGTGGATTTTATTCTACTGAACGAATTGGCTTCCAATGTAGATGCCTATGAATTCAGTACGTATTTTCATAAAGATCGAAATGATAAACTAAGAGCGGGGCCTATTTGGGATTTTAATTTAACGTTTGGTAATGATTTATTTTTCTGGGGTTACGATAGAAGTAAAACCGATATTTGGCAGTTTAGCGACGGCGGAAATGACGGGCCTAAATTCTGGAAAGACCTTTTTGACGATGCAGTATTTAAGTGCTACTTGACCAAACGATGGCAAGAGCTTACCGCCGCAGGAATGCCTTTGAATTCAATAGAGCTTTTTGCGTTTATAGATGCAACCGAACTAATTATATCCGAAGCTGTCATACGTCAAGAAACCCTCTCAGGGACTACTGGTGAATTTGATCTACAGATCATTGAAATAAAAGATTTTATTACGGAGCGAATCGCTTGGATTTCAGGTCAACTCACAGACACTAGCTTGTGTGATAATATCACAACACCTCCTTTGGTAATTTCTAAAATTAATTACAATCCTTTGGTAGACAATCCAGATTTGGATTCAGAGGATTTTGAATTTATCGAACTCACAAATAACAGTGCTGCTCCGATTGATTTGACAGGAATTTATTTTGGTGGGTTAGGATTTGTATATCAGTTTGTTGACGGTGCTACTTTAGCTGGAGAGGACTCTATCTTTTTGTCAAACGAAAGCGATGCTTTTAATGCGCGCTATGGTTTTGAATCTTATGGAGAGTTTTCTCGAGAGCTATCCAACAGTAGCCAAACGTTAATGTTAAGAGATGCTTACGGAAATATTATTGATGAAGTTACTTATAGCGATGATGCCCCATGGCCAGAGACTGCAGATGGTGACGGGTTTTTCCTTAAACTAGCGGGCTTGGATTTAGACAATAACTTGGCAACTAGTTGGGTGGCTCAAAATGATATTGCAGACAATTTATCTGTAAACACCCTCCAATTTGAAAGTTTTGTGAGTCTTTTTCCAAATCCGTTTTCTGACAAATTAAACATAAAGATTGTTAAAGGAAACATTTCTAGTATCAAACTGTGGAGCGTTAATGGTCAATTATACGATACTTATAATTTAAATAACCAACAATTTGAATTGGATATGAGTAATTTTGAAAATGGACTTTACCTTCTCCAAATTCAAACTGACAGTGCTTCATTTGTTAAGAAAATAATTAAGAATTAGATATTTATTTTATATGATATCGGAGTCCTAAAAATACATTCGTTCCTTGGTTGGAGTAATATACATAACTGGGGTCAAATGACAATGCATTAGGATTATTTGGAGTGGCAATTACTTGACCATCACTTCCAAATTCAACCCTGTTGTCAAAGGGATCAAAAGCGCGCGCAATACTATCAGAAGCGGGTTTGAAATTCAAGATGTTTTTAATGCCTGCATACAGTTCAAATTCCTTGTAACTATAGGTGGACTGTAGGTTCATTATATTTATGATTGGACTGTTGGGGGGTCTCGTGTCTAGTGCGCCAAGCAAAGGGAGTTTCATGGAGCCAATGACCGTTCCAGAGAGATCAAATGTAATTTTCGGATTGTAGATGGTGTAGCTAATTCGGTAATTTCCTGAAAATTTTTCGGTTAAGAAAGGGTATTCGGTTTTGTTATTTTGAATAATTTTTGAATCTATAAATGTAACACCCATATTTATTTTTAGACCGTTTGCATACAGACTATTGACATTTAGGGTTACGCCTTGCGTTACCGATTTGCCGTCTAAGTTGCTATAAATAATCTGGTTTGGATTGGTTTCATAATCTGGAAGAATTCTATTTGAAAATACTGTTTTGAACACACTGAGGTCCAAATCAAAAATAGTTCCATATTTAGAATACAGTTTTTGATTCCAATTAATATTTACATTCCATGATTTTTCAGGGAGAATGTCTTCGGTAAATACCACATCTCTTGCACCTGTAAGGGCTGCATGGTCTTCTGTGAATACATTGACCACTCTGTATCCAGTTCCAAATCCGACTCGTAGAATTGAACTTTCATCGTGACTGGCCCATTTATAGTTCAGCCGTGGGGTCCAAATATCTCCATAAATAGAATTTTTATCATACCTCATTCCAGAGAGAAGGGTTTGGGAATCGCTAAGTTTCCATTCATCCTGAATAAAAACCCCAGGTAAAGAAGTTATTTCTTTTTTTTCGGTTGCAGGGGTGTTATCATCATAGCTAGTATACCTGAAAGTGGCTCCAAACAATAGATTATGGTTTTTTAATTTTTTGGAATAGACCCCTTGAACAAAACCAATAGTTTGTAAAGCATTATATGACGTAGTTCCATACACCGAATTTTGGTCGTGATTGTTTAAACTGTATTGTAAAAATAAATTTTCTGAAACATCGTACTTACCAAATACTTCAACTCTACTGGTATAAATACTTTCACCATAGACTTGATCGCCGCCTCTGTAACTTGAATTCCAGTTCATCTCACCACCCCATCTATCTTCGTAAAAATAGCGTAAAGCGACACTGTTTTTTTTGGTTTTAATCTTATTGAAGATTGAAATCCTGTGTTGTAAGGTTAAATCTGTAAACCCATCTCCATTGTTATCAATTGGATTGGAATAGTTAAAATAATTCACACCAATCAAACCTTGAACTGTTTTTAATTGATATTTAGCTCCGATATCTACGTTTAATTCTCCCCATGATGTTGTGTAGGTCTCGATGTTAAAGCGATGCACATTTGCGGGGAGCTTTGTGATTAAATTAATAACGCCGCCAATGGCTTCAGAGCCGTAGAGGGTAGAGGCAGGGCCTTTTATAACTTCGACTTGTTTGATGAGTGATTGTGGAATTCCAGACAATCCATATACAGTTGATAGTCCACTAACTAAGGGCAGACCATCAATTAAAACCATGGTGTTGGCACCTTCTTGACCGTTGATGTGAATATCACCTGTGTTACAAATATTACAATTTAGTTGGGGTCTCACGCCGTTAATACCTTCTATAGCCTCAAAGAAACTCGCTTTTGGAGTGGCTCTAAAAAAATCAGCGGTATAGAGTTCAATTTGTACAGCACTTTTAAGTTTTGACACTTGCCGAAGCGTCCCAGAAATAACAACTTCGTCTAAACTGTTGTTTTCCAATACAATGGTTCCGAGATTATGACTGTTTCCATTGACATTAATTATTTTAGGCGTATAGCCAACATATGATATGACGAGCTTATTTTTACCTTTTTCAGACTCAATCGAAAATGTTCCGTCTTCATTAGTAATCGTACTTTTACTATTTAAACTGTTATAAATAGTAGCCCCAAAAAGTAGGTTATTATTTGGTGCTGTAACAACTCCTTTTATGGTTTGTGCCAAAGAGATGTTTGAAAAAATAAAAAATAGGATGCAAATAGTATTATATTTTACGATCAAAGTTGTAAATTTATGGAGTTAAATTATAATTGTTCACCACTGCAAAACTAATGAAAAAAACCAAAGAAAAAGAACATTATTTAAAGGAAATTTACAAACTCGAAGTGAGTAGTCAAATGATTTCAGTTTCAGGCCTTTCTTCGTTGTTTGGTATTTCTAAATCATCAGTCTCTAATATGGTTAAAAAACTTGTGGCTATGAAATTGCTAAACTCAGCGCCGTATAAGGCTATTGAGCTTACTGTAGAAGGGCGTGAACTTGCCAGAACTATTGTCGCAAAGCACCGACTAGTTGAGTTATTTTTGGTAGAGGTTATGGGTTTTGAGCCAGAAAACGTTCATGAAATTGCTGAAGAAATTGAGCATATAGACAGCCCTCCATTTTTCAGAAAAGTAAAACAAATGTTAAGCCAGCAAGACATCGACCCCCACGGAAGTCCGATTCCTGATATTGAATTTTAGAGACTTTGTAAACCTCATATTCACTTTTGTTGCGATGTTCACGGTAGACAAATTTGGAAGAAAACCATTATTATACATTGGGTCTATTGGAATGATTGTAGGGTTTTTATTATTAGGTGTTACTTTACAGCAGCAATCTGTTGGTTTCTTATCATTATTAGGCGTGTTAATTTTCATAGCTTCATTTGCACTATCTATGGGACCTGTTGTTTGGGTTTTGCTTTCAGAAATGTTTCCAAATAAAATACGTAGCGTTGCTATGTCTGTAGCTGCTCAATGGGCTGCAAATTATGTAGTTTCGCAATCTTTTCCAATAGTTATGGATAGTGAAGTAAATAATGGTACAACTTGGAACGGTTCGTTACCTTATTTTATTTTTACTACATTTATCGTAATAATAATGATTGTTACCTATAAATTCATTCTAGAAACTAAAGGAAAATCTCTAGAAGAAATTGAAGGGTTCTGGAAAGTATAGTTTTTAAGAGTTTTAACACTTACTATTAATAAATTAAATGATTTAACGAACTATGAAAAAATATTAAATGAACTATCAAAAAAAAATCATCTTTATTTTTATAATTTTAATATCAATCTCTGCTTGTAAAAAAGAAGCGTACAAAAGTGTTAAAATTAACAACCAAAAAGAATTAAATAGTCCTGATGGTATGGTTTGGGTTCACGGTAAGACCTTTTTACAAGGCGCTAAACAGTCAGATAATTTTGCAATGCCAAGAGAAAAACCTGCTCATATGGTTATGGTTGACGGGTTTTTTATTGACGTCACAGAGGTGACTAATAAACAATTTAAGCAGTTTGTAGATGCTACCAAGTATACTACAATTGCAGAAAGACCAATCGATTGGGAAGAAATGAAAAAACAGCTTCCCGAACACACACCGAAACCGCACGATTCTATTTTACAACCTGGAAGTTTAATTTTTAATAAAAATATAAATGCGGTTGTAAATATGAGTAATTATCATCAATGGTGGGCATGGAAAATAGGTGCGAGCTGGAAACATCCAGAAGGTCCAAATTCTACTATTAAAAATAAAAATAATTTCCCTGTTGTGCATATTGCTTTAGAAGACGCCCTGGCTTACTGTAAATGGGCTAATAGACGATTACCAACCGAAGCAGAATGGGAAGCTGCTGCGCAAGGAACAAATATTAGTGCTATTTTTACTTGGGGAGATAATCCCACAATCTTAGATTCAAATGCAAATACTTGGCAAGGAGTTTTTCCTACAAAAAATGAACCTAAAGACGGTTTTAAGTTTCTTGCTCCCGTAAAATCATATCCAGCAAACAGCATTGGTGTATATGATATGGCAGGAAATGTTTGGGAGATTACGACTGATTTATTTAATGTTAACCACTATAAAGAATTAGATATTTCTAAGCCAATTAACAATCCTAAAGGGGCTAACAAATCATACAGTCCTGCGAATCCTAATCAAGTAGAACACGTAATCAAGGGGGGGTCTTTTTTATGTCATGAATCGTATTGCGCTAGTTTTAGGATTTCTTCAAAAATGGGTGTTGCTTTAGATTCAGGCTCAGACCACATGGGCTTTAGAACAGTTGCAACTCAAGAAATGTTGTCTAAAAAATAAAAAACCCACAACGTTAAAAGTTGTGGGTTTTACTTAGTCTTTCGGAATGTTAACCTACGGATTTATTTATTTTCATTTTCTAATAACCGTATGCTATTTTTCAAACCAAAGGAAGTGAATTATGACTAATTCAAATTTATTGTACCGCTACATTAAACGTTGCAATAACATCTGATTCTCCACCTGCATCGTCAATACCTGTATTTGGTTTTGTAGGCTCATGACGCAATGTAAACGTTAATGTTCCGGAGCTTACTGCTCCTGCGACCAAAGTAAACACGGTTCCTAGTTTATTACCTTCTGAATCAAGGTTTTCACCGTTAGTTGTAACATCCAAACCAGCTGTAGCTGTATAGAAAAATTGGTGTTCTACGCTTTCCTCTTCAACTTCTTCCGTGATGTCTTCAGCAGGATCTACAGTTTCGTTAAGTAGAACAATGCTACCTCTGTATGTGACACCGGCGACTAAATTACCTGTAGTAATATCGGGTTCGTTAGGACCATCACCATCCAAGTCACGGGTCTGTAAGGTGATCGCTGTACTGCCGTCATTTGGCACAAGAGTTACCGTCAGTGTGGTGATCACTTCTTCTTCGTTTACAGGTTGTGGGGCGTCGTCTTTTGAACATCCGATAAATAATATGCTTGTAAATAATGCTGTAGTTAAAAATTTTATGTTTTTCATTTTTTTTGTTTTTGAATAGTTAAATTAATAATTGATTTTAAGATTAAATAAAAAGTTTCTGCCCAAATCATCTGCATAATAGCGCAAACGGTTCAGGTAGTTTCGGTAAGACGTATTTAGGACGTTTGTAATCCTAAGTCCTACCGTTAATTTTGATTTTTGATTGAGATTAACATCTATACTCGAACTGAAATTGAGTAGGTGATAGGCGTCTGGTGTAGAACTCACATCAAGCTCTTGCCGTGTTTGGGTTTCAGGAATAAATACTTCAAAATTAGTATTAGGATAGTTGTTTTGTTTAAAATGATACGCGCTCTGTAAAGACAGGCGAATGTTATTGAATTCGGAATTTTGATAGACAATTTCATTGCTTATGTTTACTGGAGGCATACCAATTAATGGCTCATCAAGAGTACGATCATAACCTTTGACCAAAGAGAATTGACTCTTTAAACGATAATTTTCAGCAAAAACATAAGAGGCATCTACATCTACACCCAACAATTGAGCATTTGTTTGGCGGTATTCCCAAACTTGAAAGTTGCCTCTTAACGTCTGCTGAACTTCTGTAGGTTCAATAACTATAAAGTCAGAAATGGTATTAATGTAGGGGTTTATATTAATACTAAATTTATCGCTATCTCTTTGAAATGTCAATGCAACTTTATGCGCTATTTCAGAGTTGAAGCTTAAATCTCCCAGTTCGATTCGCGAAGCAGAATGGTGCAAGCCTTCACTAAACAGTTCTGAGGGATTTGGTGCTCGAGATGCAATGGAATAGTTGAAAAATAATTTATAATCCTCTCCAAAGGCATAGGTTGCTCCCAAGGTTCCTGAACCATTACTAAAGTTTAGTTGTGGATTGGTTAGAATTTGAGTGCTCAATTCCTCAACCACAATTTCGGGAAAGCGCTGATCATAATCACGTGATTCCCAAAAGGAGGTTTTATAAAATTTAAAAACATCCATATACGAGTATTCATAACGCCCTCCAGCTTCCAGAAGCCATTGGTCATTCAATTGGTAATCTACTATGAAATACACCCCCAAGTCGTACATTTCATAATCAGGAATTAAACGTCTAACGCCTGTACTCGGATTCGCAAAATTGTTTTGATATCGAGTCATTAGGCCAGATTTCAGACCAATTTCATCTGTAAGACTAGACTCTAAATCTAGTAAAACGGTATGTGTATCTAATTCTAAATCAACAGATGGTTTTTCTTTATCATCACCACGTCTAATATCAAACTCTAAGCGGTTGTTTCTTTGAAAGTCATATTGAAAGCTCAGTTTTCCAAAGATCTCAAATCGTTTAAACCCCTTTATAGTAGCCAAATGATGCGTGACATCTTGCCGTGGTGCTTTAATAGTATAAGTAAAATCCTTTATCATTAAAGGTATATTGCTGTCTAAGGCTCGAACTTGATCCTGTGCACCCCCTAAATGTGAAGCGGATAAAATACCAATCTCATTTTTAAAGCGGGAATAATAGCCCTCAATTCCATAATCGAAACGGTTAAAACCTACTTTTACAGAAAGGTTTCTTTCATAAACACCAGTATTACTCAATATATAGTCTGGAGCCTCAAAATCACCAAAACGTTTTACGGTTCCTTGAAGCGTAGCATGCCATCCGTTTTCATAGCTTTTGGTCAATTGTGAGCTTAATGATAAACCACGTCCATTAGTTGTCGTGGTCATCAAACTTTTACCATACAAACTATCTTTTACGGGAACTTTTAAGGTTTCAGCAATAATTACACCCCCAATAGCATCTCCACTGTATTGGAGCGCGCCAGCCCCTTTTATGACACTAAGGTTACCGACTGAATTTATATCGATATTAGGCGCATGTTCAGCACCCCATTCTTGGTCTTCCATCCGGACCCCATTGTTAATGATGACCACACGACTGCTGTGTAGCCCGTTAATCAATGGTTTCACAACCGTATTTCCAGTGTTTAGTGCCGATACACCGCTCAAGTTTTTTAGGGCGTCTCCAATAGAGCCACTACTAAATCGCTCCAACTCTTCCTTGTTAATAGTATTTTCGAGAAGTGTTTTGGTGTTATCGTTATAAGCCTTCCCTTCAATCGTAATTTGATTGAGTTCTTCTATATGATGCTCCAATTTAAAGGACTTGTTGGTATCCCCATAAACTTTAACCGTAAATCCTTTTGTCAAGCAATAGGGGTGTGAAACTTGTATGTAATACGTAGCATTACAAAGGTTTGCAAACGAAAATGTTCCATCTAAGCTGGTCTGAACAGTTTGATCAGTTTCGGCAACAATAAGTGTTACTCCAGTGAGCAATTGCCCATCGTGAATATCTGTTACTATACCTGAAAGTGAATTGTCACAATTTTGTGACAACGATGTAATACTGCTGAATAGCAGTATCAATAATGCATAGTTGCGCATATAAATTCTTAATTAATATTAAACGAGTCTGTTTTGTATATTAAGAAAATACTGGGGGGCCGCGTAACTGATTATTTGTTAAGGTAGAGAAGTATAATTGTAATGGGGTATAGGTTGTACTAACCTTAACAGAAATTTGTGCTAAAAGTAAATCAGGATATTTAGCAATATCATAGTTGAAAGATGTAAGATGGAAAGCACATATTTCACAAGTTTTTTCAGATTCATGAAAATGTGTACTATGGTCATTACATGCCACGTCATTGTGCCCCTCAACCATATGGCTAATCTGAATGCCAGTCGGAAGCATTATTGCTAATAAAAGCAATATTGCGGCTATGTTTTTTCTAAATTGGTTGTTTAAGTACATTTTATCACAAAAGGATCATTCAAAACTAATATTTTTTTTTGATTAAATACTGTTTTAGAATGATTATAATACATAGAGGCCTAAAGTAGAACTATTTTGGGAAAGATTTAAAAGAATTGAATAGTCTGAGCTGAATGTGCATCAACGGTCTCGTATAGGAATAGTAGTGGATATTAAATTCTTACTTTTTTCGTTTAAAGAACCCTTTTTTATATTTATTTACTTCTATTTTAACTGCTAAACCGCTATTGTTTTTATATATCCTGAGTTTACAAAATTATTTAGTTGTTTGAAATATCTATGTAAAACTCAAACAGATTTTAATATTCTTCAATCATTTTTAGTGTAGTTATTCCCAAAAAATCTGATTTATAAAACACTTCTTGGGGTATGCTTTAAAACTGAGCTTATAATTTTAAGAAAAAAATCGAAAATTTTAACTTTTAGCATTGCAACCCATCTTCACTTCTTAGGCTGTATAGCAACCACTATTTTAAAAACCGGTTAAAATTGAACTCTTGCCTAAGACCGCTCAGCTTGTTAATCAATAATTAATATTAAATTAATAGTAATACTGTATAATTGATAAAAATTATAATAAATAAAACTATAATCATCAAAATTAACCAATCATGAATAAAACTACACTAACCACTTTACTGCTATTTACTTTTTTTAGCCTAAACTTAGTGGCTCAAACCACTTATTTCGTTAAAGCTGGAGGAAACAACAATGGCGGTTTGACTGAAGAGAATGCTTTTACAACTGTAAACAATGCTGTTGTAGCTGCTTCAGATGGCGATATCATTACTATTGTAGGATCTATCAGCCAAACTGGTCAAGTTGGGGTAGGAAAATCGATTTCTTTTGTTGGGCAATCTGATGCAACGATTACTGGTGCGAGTGCTAGAATGTATGTTATAAATGCAGGAAACAAGACAATTTCATTCACAGATATTACATTTCAAGGAGCGACTTCTACAAACCCAGGTGCTGTTATTACGATTACTCAAAACTCAGATTTAGCATTAACGGGTTGTGTTTTTAGAAATAATGTTTCGACTGCCAATGGTGGTGTTATTTTAGCAGCGGGTGCTGGAGTTTTAACAATTACCAACTCTTTATTTGATGGAAATAGCGCCAATAGAGGTGGTGCAGTCGCTATAACAAGTACTGGAAGACAATTACTTATTGCAGGATCTACTTTTGTAAATAATATTGCAACGGGGGTTGATGGCGGAGCACTATATTTAAGCCTTTTAAACGCTACTAGTAGTATTATGAATACTACTATTTTTAATAATAGTGTAGAAGCGGGTCTTAATCAATCTAAAGGAGGGGGTATTCGTCTAGAAGGAGCAAGGCCTTTTACAATCCAAAACTCTTTAATTTATGGAAATTTTGTGACAAATGGTGTTGATGTTTCACCTTCTGATATAGGCGTTAACCCAGATGTTCAATTAAGTTTTATAAACTCGTTATCTAAAAAAATTGTGTCAGATCTTGGTGCAAATGATTCTTTTGCGTCTTCAATAGTAGCAGCAGATTTAACGGCTTCCAGTCTTAGTTTCGATTCAACAACCGGGAACGTAGTATATGATGCTGTTGCTGAAGGAACAGATAGTCCAATTGATTTTGGTTCGGATGGCGAGGATGCGGGTTCCTGGAATTCTGGGCTTAATTTTTTAGATACTACAGCGCCCGTCATTACGCTTACAGGCGACGCGATCGTATCTATTGAAGTTGGATCTACATACGTAGATGGCGGTGCTACAGCAAGTGATAATGTTGATGGGGATATTACTAGCAATATCACAACTGATGTTAGTAATGTAGATAATTTAACTGTTGGTTCTTATACTGTTACTTATAACGTAAGCGATATTGCAACCAATCCAGCCATACAATTGACTAGAACGGTTAATGTAGTAGACACTACTGTTCCGGTCATTACTCTAGAAGGTGATGCTGTTGTAACAATCGAAGTTAATGCAATATATACTGATGATGGCGCAACTGCAACAGATAATTACGACGGTGATATTACAACTTCTATTGTTGTTGTAAATACAGTAAATACTGCTATTGTTGGAAATTATACAGTCACGTATAACGTAAGTGATGTTGCTGGGAATG
>Ga0209199_1000798_pt1 | contig 41553 bp, 39 predicted proteins | sample COGITO_mtgs_1105_7_FD_184805 | JGI IMG/M metagenome (GOLD analysis project Ga0209199, IMG submission 184805) | Pelagic marine microbial communities from North Sea - COGITO_mtgs_110523 (SPAdes) (version 2) | ecosystem: Environmental > Aquatic > Marine > Epipelagic ... | reverse complement strand
AAGAAGAAGTATGTTGTTCGCAGCACCAAAGAGACGAACAGGATCGAGGCTGCAGAAGTCGCTGAAGAGATCGTCGAGACCTACAAGAAGAAGCAGAACTCAGCGCACGCTGTCAGTAAGGACAGATCTTTTGAGCACTACGCCAAGATGCTCAGCGAGATCACAAAGCAGAAGGCACGCTCCTCTCGCAATAAGTATGCGTTTTCTGATCAATCAAAAATCTTGTTTCGTGAGAAGGATGGATTGGTCAGTTACTTCGGCAAACATGATGTCGGGAAGATCACATCTGGAATGGTGCGAGATTATCTGCTGTTTCTTGATAAGCGGAGAGACAAGCCACTAGCGATGTCTACAAAGTCAAAGCAGTGCGGCGTCATTCGTCAGGTGCTAATGCTAGCTCTCGAAGACGGTGTGATTGATATCATTCCACCGATGCCTAAACAGCGCACCGTTGATAAGCCGCGTGTGAGCTTCTCAGACGCTGAGTATGGTCTGTTGCTAGAGGAAGCACGGCAGATAGCCGATGATGGCGAGACGAGCGTCAGGGGCGTCCCTGTGACACGAGAGCATTACAACGTCATCGTCTTTGCTGTGCACTCATTCCTGCGCCCAACTGAGACAGAACTGTTCGGTATCCGCTATTGCGATATTGAAGTGATGGACGAGGAACCACGGCACTTGCTGATGACGCTGACAGGCAAGACTGGGTATCGCAAGTCAGCTACGATGCAAGCCGCAGCAGACATCTTTGAGAAGCAGCGAGAGATGCATGTAGCTGCGAAGCCAACTGACTATGTGTTTATGCCCGAGTACTCAAACAGAACAACTGCTGTGAACACGTACAGACGCATCTTTAATCATTTCTTAAAAGAAACAGGGCTGAAGAAAGACAAGGACGGCAACGACAGATCGCCTTACTCTCTTCGTCACTATGCTTTGCAAACACGGCTCGTGAAGTCTGATGGCAAAGTGAACATCTACTGGCTTGCTGAGAATGCTGGCACGAGTGTTGATCAGCTTGAACGCTTCTATCTCAAGAACCTTGCGCCAAGTTCATCGCCGTCTTTTGCTGGCGATGGCATCAGAGACGCGCATAAATGAAGAGCACGTGTCGGGCTATCACGTAAGGCAACGTGTGCAAAATGCACTGACGCACACAGGCAACTCAGCTCTTTGGCGCAAGATCAAGGAATGCTCACGTTCATCACGGTGTCAGTCACTCTGGTGTGGGCATTGTCGGAACTCTGCAGCAAAGGCTGTGGAGGCGCAGATACGCAAACGACTGATTGATGAAGAGGCAATGTTTGATAGCGCATCTCTTGATAGGTCGTCGTCTGAGTTCAATGATCATATGAACTCAAAGCATCTTCACGCGAGTGGCTATGTTGGCGTGTTTTCACTGGATCAAGCAGCTGTTCTGGCTGGTCTGGAGTTTGATCGCAAACGCTGGAAGAAGCTGAAAGAGCGCAAGACGGACAGGGCTTTCTGGATTGCTGGCAACTATGAGATGGAGTTGGTGAACTATCGCTTTCTTGTCTCGTCACACAATGCTGAGAGTGTGAAGAAGCAAAAGCAGATTGGGCAACTGTTGTCTTACTCTCATGATATGGGCTGGATCTCTCAAGGCGACAATGTGGGGGTTTTATTGCATTGGCACGCTGTGACGAATGCAACAGAAGACGATCTGGTAGATGTTCTTGGGGATGCTTACTGGATCAATAATGAACGTTTGTTCAAGACAAGTGCTCCTGGCGTGTATGTTCAAAATCTACATCAGGATAAGTTGTTTGATGTGAACATAAGCAAGATGGCGAGTTATGCTGTCAAATCTGCGACCCGATACAAACATTCATTTATTGGCAGTGATGTTGGCAATGAACTTATGCTGCAATCTGAACTGGCTGGACTGATTGGTCTTTATGATCAGATACAGAAGCGTAACTGGCGAGCATTGATGTTTACGCATACTGTAGGCAGTGGGCAGAAGACTGTCTTATCTAATAAAGAAACACACAGCTCTAACTGAGACTGGCTGATTTGCAGCATATTTGCGCGTATTTTGCTTAATCACTACATTATGTAGCGCTCATCTTAAGGTGACTACGAGGTGGATCGTTTTGTGACGGTTTCGGGCAGTCGCACATCGCACTCTTATAAATAAGGCTGAGTTACATCTTATCAGGAAGAGGAATGATCAATGTCAGCAAAAAAGGTGCTCGTGAACTACAGGATCGCTGAAAACGTCAAAGCAGAGTTTGAACGCTTGTGTCGTGCAATGCAGGTATCAATGACAACGCAGGTTAATCTGATGATGCGAGAGTTCATTGCAAAGCAGAAAGCGGAGGGTGAGCAATGATGCTTGAACATATTATTCCAAGATCAAAGGCTGATCTCGTGCGCGTCATTCAAAAGATGCGGATCAGCAAGATTGAGATTGTTGATGGCTATGTCGCAGCAAACGAGCGTGAACTCGTGAAAGCAGCAAAAGATATGTCAGCAGGCTCAGGTGATGTCACAATCATTCTGGTGCGGTCGTGAAGCCGTTTCAATCATTCCAGGTGGAATTAGGCGAGAGGGTTGTGCGCACTGGGGCGGTGGCTGCGTATGGGATAAAGTCACGGCGTGAGGGCAATGCAACAGTTCAGTCATATAGACGAGGGCAACAGGCTTTGCGCAAAGGTGGCAGTGACGTTGATATCGAAGGGCGCATCAAGCGCATTGAGCAGGCGCTGGATCACTTGTTCGATGGTCTTGTGAAGCAGCGCGCACAGATTGGCTCAGGTGTCGCAGTAGATGTTGCGGGGCATACGCTGACGGCAAAGGCACGTGGCAGGCGTTGAATAGCGTTTCCAGATGGAAACGCATATCAAGTTAGAGTATAGCTCTCTAGGCTGAAATCCCTATGGTGGAATTTGTAGCAACAAGGGTAGTTTGGTAGGGGTAGCCCTCTCTCGTTCCAAGTTAGTACTGTGGCATTAAACTTATCATGCCCTTCTAGGCTACTACCCCCCAGAGAAGTCTTAGCTTAGATTTATCCATGTAGTAGCTACTGACCTTTTGGCTCAGTCTTGATCCCGTAGGTAGTTTCTAAGTATTTCGCAATCCATTCCGAGGAAGTACTCTAATCGTACCTTAGTCGCGGTGGTGTAGTTCGAATATAGGCATTTATATTGAACCATGTTGTAAGCCACTAAAGCCACGATCACGACGACGACCATAATTGTACTTATCACTATCGTCTTCATTCTCACGTATCCCTGTCTGGTAAGCGTTATCGTAAGCTTAATTACACCAACTGATCACGCGTTTTTAGTGGGAGGTCAAATGATGTTTTATCAGCTGCCTTCTCGTTTCTAATTAAGGCTGTCACAAAAGAGTGTAGGTCATTGTGACAAGTGTACGTGTGACACTTCTTTCAAGAAAACAGGCGATTTTAGTTGTGGCTTTTTGAGGTCCAGTTATCTCTAGATTCAAATGTTACACTTTGAGGAGTGCTAGAGATGAAAATTGGTTATCGCAGAGTCAGCAGTGAAAGTCAGAACTTGGACAGACAAGATCTGGATTGTGATAAAATCTTCGAAGAAAAAGTCTCTGGTGCAAAGCGTGACAGAGCAGCACTTGCTGAGATGATCGAGTTCGCTCGTGAAGGTGATGAAGTCATCGTCTGGAGCATAGATCGTCTGGCTCGTGACTTGCGTGATCTACAGGACATCATCAGCACTCTGAACGACAAAGGCGTCAGCATTTCATTTCTAAAAGAGAAACTCACTTTCTCAGGTGATAGCGACGATGCGTTCGCTCGTCTGCAACTTCAGATGATGGGAGCGTTTGCTGAGTTCGAACGTAACATCATCAGATCGAGACAAGCAGAAGGCATCGCTCGTGCAAAGGCTCGTGGGGTCTATAAGGGTCGCAAGAAAACTACTGATGAAAATCGTCTTCGTAAAATGAAGGATGAGGGTCATTCTGTGACAGAGATTGCAGAGCAGATGGGTATCAGTCGGATGACAGTCTATAGAAATCTGTGATAGCTCGGACAACGTTGGCGGCTCATTGCGCGATGTTCAGGCTCTCGCAGGGCACTCGTCGCTCGCCGTTACTCAGCGTTACATTGATGGCAGTGAAGATGCGCGGGCGAAGGTTGTGGATTTGGTGTGAATTAGTATGGTGGCTAGATTACTGACTCACTACCTTTCGCTTCGAAATAGAGTAACTAAATGGGCGTTTTCATGAACTTTTTTGACACTGATGCGATTAGACTACTTTCTTGGTCCACTGTTGAAGCGTTTCGCGCACGTTTCAAAAAATCAAAACATTTTATAAATATTCTTCTGCTCACTACCATTACTGCATTTTTCATGAGTTCTTCAAATGTAAAAGCGCAAACGCCCGCTCAATGCTTTCAGAATCCTTCTTTATGTCAAAAGTCACCCTCGACGAAAACTAGAACTCAAACTCAAACTCAAACTCAAACTAAAAAATCAAGGACAAAAAAAGAAGACTTTATCGGACGGGAATTCAGAAAGTTTAATGCAGAAGGGCGAATACAGATACAAAAAACGCTTGCTGATGAGGGGCTTTATACTTCTTCGATTGATGGGTTGTACGGAAGTGGCACGAGAAGATCAATTAAAGCGTATCTTGATAAAGCTGGAATAAATTCGTCATCATCTGAAGCAATTTCTGTGGCGCTTAATAAGCTAGTAACCTTCAAAGAAGAAGATGAGCAGTTTGCGTCAAAGATAAACGAAAACGAAGCAATCTCCAATAAATTAGAAACAGAAAATTTCATTGCAGATCTTGAAGCGTATGTAAATTCTGGAGATAGTAATTTTGGTTTAAACTTTGCCATCGAGTTTGCAAAAATTAGCGACATTAAAAAGGGGCGGTGGAACTCTTCACTTGAGGAGGCATTTAACAAATTTAAAGTGTACGTTTCATCTGAGGTAGGGTTTATAGCTTTCCACAAAATGAAAATTGAGGAACGTCAACAAGCGTACCAAGATGAATTGTCAAAAACCAAAAAAGACCTTTTTGAATTGATTGCGCTTACGCGGACTTGGGCAAAGTCAAATTTGTTCGACGAACGAACTGCAGACGTAATCAAGCTAATTGCCACTGCTGAAGCGGTTGAGAAAGACGACAACTTGTCGGTAGTCGAAGAAGTTTTGGCTGCAGTTGCTGAAATGAATGAGAAAATAGGGATCATAAAACCCACTTCAAAGGACATTGATTTAGAATCTCCCTATCTTGCTGATGCATTATACTTGTTCGGTAACTTTTCTGGGAACGCACCTCACCTTTTTAAGGGTTTAAGCGGACAACCCCAGCTTTCAGAAGGTATGGTGAACATCTGTGTCATTGGTGATTGGGATAAATGGCAACGCTATACTGTGCTTGACTACGTGGCGGAAGAATTAAGACCGGACAACTATTTCATATATGAGCAGGCATGCCAAAATAGCGGGGACATCCTCGCTATAACAGGTCTACGCTTAATCGAGGGGCGTACACCATTAGCGTTTTCAAGTGGCTATGAGCAACTAAGGGAGGTTTCTCGGTCTGATGCAATGGCTGTTAAGGCAAAATTTTCACTGATGTCAGAAATCTACGAAGATAGCATTTTGAGCGGTGAAAAGTCTGGCTATGGAGTGCTATCTTTTGACAATTCTATAAGTGCTATGTGCTTATTGGTACCTGAGGAAAATGCTGATCACATTGATGCGTTACGAGGAAACTTTGATTTAGCAACCCTGTTCGAGGAAAGTCTGCAAAGCGTTCAGTTCGATGAAAACATCATTGATGCATTTCGCCAAATACAAAGAGATAGATGTGGGTATATCTATGCTGTTTCTCAGGATCTCGCACAGCTTATAGATGCAGCAAAAAACAATAACCTTGAATATACCGTACTACCCGTATGGGTAACTGACAAAGTCTTGTTAGAAATAGCAGAAAAGCGCACACAGATCGCCAAAATACAGTTATCGGAGCAAGAGGCACGTGAACAAAAAAAGTTGTTGAATGAACAAGCGCGTAAAGCAGCAATGGCTAAGGCGTTGGTAAGACAGGCGGCGTTGCGTAACAAGTACGATATTAGGTATACTGCGATACTGGATCAACTAGCTATTATGACTAAAACCGCTATTGATTTTGGATTCGCATATTCGCCTTTGGACGCCAACTATACTCGGCAATACCTTGGTCTCGATATCATTGACTCAGAAACTGAAAATAGTAGTCCGTTCGACCCTATCATTGAGGATATACAGGAGCTTGCGTTGGAAAAATGGGAGCAAACAGGGTTGACGTTTGAGAAAATTGACTATGGCTCAGTAAACTACAATGGGCGCATTTTGGAAGGTGCCGTGGTTGAAATTAAGTTAACTATTAAGAACCGGGTAATTGGTGAATTTGAAACGTATTGCCGAAATATCAGAGCCATAAAAGATGATGATTTTGATATGTGGCGAAAAATAAAAATTGAGAATTGTCAGACAAATAATGATGAATGGAAGCTAGCCAATGATTTCGAAAGCCGCTGGATTGTATCAAGTGAGAAATAAAATACTACATAAATTTAAACAACCTATTTTGATATTGGCTTTGTTGCTTAACTCAACTGCTCTCCAAGCAGAGACATAAACCTGTAAATTTAATGATCCTTGGACTAAATATAATATCAGCTTTTTAGAAATGGATACTACGCGAATGACAGCCAGATTTGGGACAAGTGAAAAATGGCTTAAGCTTTACAAATTGAACGCTAAAAAAGCTGGAGTAGGAACGATGTATTTTTTGAAACATGATCCTAAGTTTACATATCCCAAATGGTCTAATTCTTTAAAATTTAAATTCCGAGTTAAAAACAAAGGAGGTTATGATTTTTGGTACAAGAGATCATCTAGTAGTAGTTATTGGTATACTTGGGATGTGACTTGCAAGATCAACTAGCTTGAAGAATTTTTGGAACAATCCACAAAGCTCAATTCGCGATCTGAATTCACTAGTGTTGCTTGTAATTATGGTTGTGATGCAAGAATTTACGTAATGATTTTACGGATATTATAGACGCAAAAAAATTTGCAGGTATATTTACCAATGATAGCGTGAGCTTTGGTTACACTAAAAATACACCTAAGGACCTCCTAGCCGTTGAAAGAATTAAAAATAACGTATTAATTTTCAATTCGCATAAATACTCGTATTTCTGGGGTTAAAATTATTTGAAGATATCCGGATAAATTCTTTTAGCTTTTGGAATATCGGAACAACATACCGCAAAAATTACTACTTTGGATGTTGAAATAGAAAGTGTTGCATTTCTTCCCTCAGAAAGGACTACGTTTCCTCGCCCCAAACCCTTGCAGTCTGCTTTAGCTGTCTTATTCTTCATATTGATATTATTAATATCACATACTACTTGCAGTTGTTCGTTATGGAGAGCTGCTTTTGTCTTACCTGCCTTTGTATTAATAGAAATTAAAGATTTGAGTAGACTTACAGATCCTGTTTTTACATCTTTAAGGGCTACCGCCGATATGAGCGTATAAAAATTACTTTTGTTACGCCAATGTTTCGTTGGCTTGCGGTCCGAGAAAATTGGACCGACTTCCATACATTTCTTGATCGTGCCTGATGGGAATCCCTTTAACTCTTTCTTTATAGAATTTTGAAGTGCTCTTTGAGTATCCTTTTGAGACCCATTGCTGTTATTCCACCAATACACAGTTGGACAAGCTCGATGTATCGAGCCCCAAATTTTGAAATCATCAGGTCTCTGTCGGAAATGATCTCTTAATTTACGTGCATCTTTGCGCGCCAGCTTTCTGAATTCGTCTTGCAAAAACTCTGAAGCGCCTGCGTAATCCGCAAGCTTTGTACTTTGAGCACTTACTGGTCCGTTAGAGAAGACGACCAGCATAACTGCCGCTATCTTGCAGAAATTTGCCTTATTCATATTTTCAGCCAATCTTTCCAGAGTTTAATATCGACTGCTGTTATTTTATCTAAATTTTTACACCGAGTAAATCTACGAAGCCCGCTTCAGGCAGAGATCGCACGGTGAACAACTATTGAGCAATCAATATCTGTGTAGATATTGTTCTCTGGCAAGGAGTTGAGTCTCCTTGCTAGTGGGTCTGTATGATCAATCAACAGGTTAGTATATTTTTGTCAAATTGAACCTAGACACAAAAATAGACACAGATACGCAAGTTATTGATTTTAAATATTGTCCGTGTATTGAAAATCCTCGTGTCGGTGGTTCGATTCCGCCCCTGGGCACCATTTTTACAAATAAAAACAATTACTTATCTTCGCGCGATGCGCGCTAAAGTTGTTTAAATCAAAAACACACCTTAAACACACTTTTTGTCGTGTTGCTGACTATTTTTAGGGCTGAATCGCTGTGTTGAACACTGTAGTTAAGGTTTGTGTGGTGCAAACACTGTGTTGGCTGCTGTGTTGCGGACACGGCTTTCAACAGAGTAACTTCAACTCAGTTCTCGAACTCAGTCTTCCAACACAGTGTTTGAGGTTGTTGCCAAGAACACTGTTTTACTGGTCAGTGGTGATGCGCAAGTATATTCAGTTTTGGAAATGGCTGTATTTGTAGCTTGTTGCCTACTTTTGGTTGCCCCATGGCGTTTGGGCAGCGTTTGCTTCTTCCGGCCCATAGCGGACCTTCGCGGGTCGGTCAGAATGCTGCACGACAACCCGTATTGCGGCCATTCGCTGCTGTGTCGCGGACTTTTATGCCAGCATCAGGCGCATTGTTCGAGAAGAGCCTAACTAAAATCCTTGCTCTTCCCCATGGCAGCCAAGGTATGAATTAAACCTTCTTGAATATGAGTACGTAGAACTGCGACAGCTCTGGTTGCATCGCCCTTCAGTGCCGCATCCAGAATCTTCTGATGCTCTTCCGTCGCTTCCGCGCCGCGGTAGGTCAGCACCAGCATTTGATACCGCAGATATTTGTCAAAGATTGTGCCGTGCAGGGACACGAGATTAACGGAATTACAAGCACTGATCAATGCCTGATGGAATTCCCAGTCATAGCGTTTCCACAGTTCTTTTTGCGAATGATCGCCAGCCGTCATTTTCTGTTCAATTAAATGCAGCTTGTGATGAGCGGCAACCAATCGGCCTTCCCATTCGGGGTCACCCGCTGCGATAGATGTTTCTAAAGCAGAGCATTCCAGCAAGATCCGCAGATTGGCAACTTCGGTCAGGTCGCTTTGAGATACCGGGGTAACGAAAAACCCGCGCTGTTCGGGGGCTTCAACAAAGCCTTCGCTGGTTAAGCGGTTCAGAATCTCGCGCAAGGTCGACACGCTGGTGCCATAGCGGTCGCGCAACCCGTCAAGTTTAAGTTTCGACCCGGGGGCCAATTCGCCAAAAATGATGTCGCGTTTGACCCGCTCGTAGGTGCTGGTGCCGATGGTGTTGTTCTGGCGGGTCATAACCGTCTTTCTGTTCAGTTGTCTGATCATAATCGAATTTTCAAACAATCCTCAATCCCGAATAAAATCATCTAAAGTAAATAATATCATATATTATTGCTAAAATATGAATTTATGGTAGCATCCCTACAACGAACACGTGGAATCGCAATGACCGAGCAAGTGAAAATCGCTGTTATAGGAGCCGGCCTTGTGGGGCAGCGGCATATCGCGGCCATCGATCAGGTCGCAGGCGTGCGCCTTTCGGGCGTCGTCGAACCTAATGGTGGCGACTTCAGAGCCCCTGTTTTTGCTGACCTCGATGCTCTGTTTGCCGGGACAGATGTCGATGCTGTGATCCTATCCACCCCCACGCCCTTGCATGCTTTTGGTGCGCAGGCTTGCTTGGCACAAGGCAAACCTGTGTTGATCGAGAAACCGTTGGCCACATCTGTTGCGGAGGCACAAAGCATCGTTGACGCAAGCGAGGCCAGTGGTGTTCCCGTCTTGGTCGGCCATCATCGTCGTCACAATCCGCTGATCCAAGAGGCGGCGTCTTTGATCAAATCAGGTGCCATAGGGGATGTGCGTGCGGCTCAAGCTACGTGCTGGTTCTATAAACCCGACGACTATTTTGACGCGGCCCCTTGGCGTAAGAAACATGGCGCGGGTCCAATTTCGGTCAACCTTGTACATGACGTTGATCTGATGCGGTATTTCTGTGGTGAAGTCATATCAGTGCAGGCCCAGCTTGCCCCTTCCACCAGAGGGTTCGAGAACGAAGACCTGGCTGCCGCAGTTCTGCGGTTCGACAGCGGTGCGATTTGCACCATCACAGTATCTGACAGCATCGTGGCCCCCTGGAGCTGGGAACTGACGTCAGCGGAATACCCGATTTACCCAAAGACCGATCAGTCGTGCTATTTGATTGGCGGCTCTGATGGATCATTGTCGATCCCCGATATGCGGATCTGGCGACATGATGGTACAAAATCTTGGTGGCATCCGATGCAACCTTCTGAGGTGCACCATGCCAAATCCGATCCGTTGATTAATCAAATCGCGCATTTTGCGCAGGTGATCCGCGGGGAAACACCCCCATTAGTCACCGCCAGTGAAGGCCTGCGCACAATGCAAGTCGTCGAGGCGATCCAAACCGCCGCAACCACACAACAAACCGTTCACATTAAGCCACCGCGCCATGCAACATGCAAAGCCGTGGATTGATTTTTTCAAAGCGGTCCCGCAACGGGGCGCTTATACAACGTCTGGGAGGACACACATGACTATGACTATCACACGCCGTTTGGCACTTGCAGGCATGATTGCTGCTGGGACAATCACCTCCACTGCTGCATTTGCAGATGGCCACGCCCTGCAATTGCGCCTGTCGACATCCGGTTCCGAAACTGATGCCCGTTCGGTCGCAATGGCTGATGTATTTGGCCCTGCCGTATCCGGTTTTGCGTCATACGAACCAAGCTATAACGCGACATTGTTCGCGCAAGGCACAGAGCTAGAGGCAATCAGCCGTGGCAACTTGGAAATGGCGATCACATCTGCGCAAGAGTTGGCACAGTTCTTCCCAGAGTTTTCGATCTTTGCGACTGGTTATGTGCATCAAGACGCCGCACACCAAATCCGCGTTTTCAACGACCCATTGATGATGCCCTTCAAAGCCAAGGTTGAAGATGAGCTGGGCGTAAAGCTGCTGTCCGTCATGTATTTGGGCAAGCGTCACGTGAACCTGCGTCAGTCCCGAGAAGAACTGGACGTGCAGACACCTGCCGATCTGGCTGGCGTGAACCTCCGTATGCCGGGCACGGACGCTTGGCAGTTCTTGGGCGCGGCACTGGGGGCATCACCAACACCAATGGCGTTTTCTGAGGTCTACACAGGTCTGGCTACAGGCGCAGTTGACGGCCAAGACAACCCTATGCCAACTGTTGTCGATAAGAAATTTTATGAGGTGACCAAGCAAATCGCGCTGACTTCCCACCTTGTTGACCTGAACTACATTGCGATTTCCAAATCTATTTGGGATGCCATGACAGCAGAGCAGCAAGTTGGCGTTCAGGCCGCCGCTGATGCCGCTGCCGCCGTTGGGCGGCTGCGCCAGCTTGATATGGAAGCAAACCTAACGTCTTTCTTGGAAGAGAACGGTGTCGAGGTTTATTCACCTGATCTGGCAGCATTCCGCAATCACGTTCAGGCGCAATATGTCGGGTCTGAATTCGCTGCAAGCTGGCCTGAAGGTGTGTTGGACCAGATCAACGCCTTGGGCAACTAAGCTCACTTAGAACAGCGAGGGAACGATTAGATGAAAGCTGCATTTAGATGGTTCTCTCGCCTTGCAGATATGATTGCCGCCGGCTTGCTGGCGGCAATCTTTGTCACTTTCTTGCTGCAAATCGCAACGCGGTATTTGCCGAAGGTTATCACTCATTTCGACCTGGACTACTTTCCCGCCTTGACCGCAATCCGCCCCCTTGGGTGGTCGCTGGAATTGATCGGCATCCTTTGGGTCTGGGTGATTTTCTTTAGCTGCGCGTTTGTGGTCCGTGAACAAGACCATGTGAAGTTCGACATCATCTATCTGTGGGTATCCCGCAAAACCCGCACCATATTCACGATCGTCTCTGCTGCCGCCATTGTCGCCGGAATGATATATGCGCTGCTGCCGACGCTTGACTACATCGACTGGATGAAAATCCGCAAAACCGCCACCGTCCGAAACCCGATTACAGGCGGCAAAATCCCGATGCGTACGATTTTTTCCGTCTATGGCGGGTTTATGATTGTTGTCGCCGTCCGCTATGCTTGGCTGGCGATTGATACTTTTTGCCATGGCCCCCCCAAGACAGAGCTGGAACTGGCCGTCGAGGCTGACGCGCCGAAGGCAAAGCAATGAGCGTTGAGCTGATCGGCTTATTGGTCACACTTTTTGTGTTGTCAGGGATCGGGACGCCGATTGGCTATGCGATCATGTTGGCGGCGGTCGTATACTTGGGAATGGCGGGGCTGGACGTGGCGCTTGCTGGGGAAAAAATCCTGCAAGGGTTTTACAAAAGCGCCATCCTTTTGGCGGTGCCACTGTTCATCGTTGCGGCCAATATAATGAATGCGGGGTCAATCACTGACCGGTTGTTGGCGTTTTGCGTGGCGGCAGTTGGGCGGTTCAAAGGCGGGCTTGGGCATGTGAATGTCGTGGCCTCGCTGATCTTTTCGGGCATGTCTGGGTCTGCTGTCGCGGATGCGGCGGGGATCGGAAAGATCATCATTTCGATGATGACCCGCGATGGGCGTTATAGCAGAGGCTATGCCGCTGCCATCACCGCCGCTTCGGCCACAATCGGCCCGATCATCCCACCGTCGATCCCCATGGTACTTTATGCTTTGGTGTCGAATGCGTCGATCGGGGCACTGTTCCTTGCCGGCATTTTGCCAGGCATCATGATGGGCATCGTGTTGATGATAATGAATTGCTATTTGGCGCGCAAACGCGGTTTTGCGATGGAGGAACCCGTGCCGCTGCGCGAGTTGCCGCGCAAGACGGCAAATGCATTCCCCGCCCTGCTGATGCCAGTGATCTTGCTTTATGGGATCTACGGTGGTGTCACGACCCCGACAGAGGCTGCGGCCGTCGCGGCATTCTATGCGCTATTATTGGCGATGCTGTTTTACCGCGCTTTGTCATGGCGCGGATTGTATCAAGTTTTCGTGGACAGCGCCCGTTCATCCGCTTCAGTCGGGATTGTGATCGGAGGGGCATTTATTCTGAACTTCATCGTTATTTCAGAACAAATCCCCCAAGCGATTTCGGCCATGCTGGACGGGGCGGACATTCATCCCTTGATGTTCCTGCTGGCGGTCAATCTACTGATCCTTCTGCTGGGCTGCGTGTTGGACGCGACCACAATCATCCTCGTGATCGTGCCGCTTTTCATTCCAACTTGTAAGGCGCTGGGGATAGACTTGGTGCACTTTGGCGTTCTTGTCGTGGTCAATTCCATGATCGGGCTGATCACCCCGCCCTATGGCATTCTATTGTTCGTCATCAACGCGGTCACCGACATCCCGCTGCGCGAAATCATCGCCGAGATTTGGGCGTTCCTTGCGGTGTTGATCGCGGCGCTGGCGGTTATGATGTTATTCCCTGATTTGGTCCTTTGGTTGCCGCGTCTTGTTGGCTACAGCGGGTAGGGAATGTCATGAAAACCTCCATCGCGACGGTGTCTATCTCTGGCAGTTTACCAGAAAAGCTTGAAGCAATAGCCGCTGCTGGGTTCGACGGGATCGAGATTTTCGAACAAGATTTCATTACCCATGACGGCAGTCCCCGTGAAATTGGGAAACTGGTGCGTTCGCTTGGATTAGAGATAACTTTGTTCCAACCTTTCCGCGACTTTGAAGGGCTGCCGGAACCGCTGCGCGCCAAAGCCTTTGACCGCGCGGAACGCAAATTCGACTTAATGCAGGAACTGGGCACTGACCTTGTGTTAATGTGTTCGTCTTGTCATCCAGCAAGCCTTGGAGGCATTGATCGGGCTGCGGCGGACTTCAATGCGCTGGGGGACCGAGCCGCCAAACGTGGGCTGAGGGTGGGGTATGAATCACTGGCTTGGGGCACTCATGTGAACGATCACCGCGATGCATGGGAAATCGTGCGGCGTGCCGATCATGATCAAATAGGGCTCATTGTGGACAGTTTCCACACACTTGCCCGCAAAACTGATCCTGATACGATCCGCAGGATCCCTGGAGACAAGATCTTTTTTGTGCAGCTTGCAGATGCCCCCTTAATCGACATGGATTTGCTATATTGGTCGCGTCATTTCCGAAACATGCCGGGCGAAGGTGATTTGAATGTGACTGGCTTTATGCAGGCCGTCATGGCGGCAGGTTATACCGGACCAATCAGTCTTGAGATTTTCAACGATCAATTTCGCGGTGGCAGCGCCAAGACGATTGCCAAAGATGGGTATAGGTCTCTGATTGCGTTGATGGACGACGTGCGACACGCGGAACCTATGGCAGTCATCGACCTGCCAAACATTCCCAAGCGGATGACGGTGGACGGTGTGGAGTTTATTGAGTTCGCCACCCAAGGGGCCGAGGCAACAGCCCTTGAGAACATTCTGCACACGCTCGGATTTTCTCGCAGTGGCACGCATGTCGCAAAGGCGCTGACCCTTTGGACAAGCGGGCGCATTCGGATTGTCGTCAATCGGGAAGTGGCAGGATATGCAAGCGTCGCCTACGCCGCTCATGGCACCACGGTTTGCGACATCGGGTTGCGTGTCAACGATGCGGCGGCAACGGTCGCGCGGGCGACCCATTTGGGGGCCCAGCCATTTGTACAACATGTCGGACCCAGCGAATTAGACATCCCTGCGATACGCGGCTTAAGTGGCAGCGTGTTGCATTTCATTGACGATAACAGCGGGCTGTCAGATGTCTGGAATATCGAATTCACACCAACAGGTGAAAACCAACGCGACGCTGGTCTGACCCATGTGGATCACATCGCACAAACCATGAGCTATGATGAAATGTTAAGTTGGTCGCTGTTCTATTCCACGTTGTTCGACATGAACCGCAGCCTTATCGTTGATGTCATTGACCCGGACGGATTGATCCGGTCGCAAGCGATTGAAGATGAGAACGGGTCGTTTCGGATTACCCTGAATGGCGCGGAAACCCACCGGACCATGGCTGGTAGTTTTCTTGCCGACAGCTTTGGGGCATCTGTCCAGCATATCGCGCTCGCGACCGATGATATTTTCACGACGGCAAGACAATTGTTCGAAAACGGTTTTGTGCCTATGCCCATGACGGCAAATTACTACGCCGATTTGGCGTCTCGGTTTGATTTGAACACTGAGGCTTTGGTGGACTTGCAGTCATTCCACATCCTTTATGATGAAGATGGTGACGGTGGGTTCTATCAGCTCTATTCCCAACCATTTGCTGGTGGAATATTTATTGAGATCACGCAGCGCAGAGATGGCTACGCTGGTTACGGCGCACCGAACGCCCCGTTTCGCATAGCGGCACAGAAACGGCTATTCCGCCCAAAGGGTATGCCGCGAATAGCAGCACTTTAGCTACTTTCGCTGGGTGACCAAATGGACAGGCAGGCCCACGGTCGCGTCCTCGAGCGCCCGCGAACCGTCAGGCAAGGCCGCGATCGTTGCGACGATTGGCATGCCAAGCGCGGATCCGAACGATGTCATGCGCTGCCAGGGTCACATCAATGTTTCTTTGAATGTCATTCTGGCCGGTCTCAATATTGAAAGTGTAGAGTCCTTTTCGACCAGCACAAAGGTCTGCTTCGGCACACCGTCAATCAGAATTCTCGTTTGCAGCGAATGACCAGTTTCCGCCCTTGGTGTCTCGTAGCAGCCTATCAATAAGAAGTGATGGCGCGCAATTTGCGCCATAGAAAATTCACGCTCCAAACACACACTTTGGTAGACTTGTCCGTGTGTTGGGCCATAGTGTTGCTGCAAGGAGCAGGACATGCGGCAGCTGCGCGATGACACACATCTGATACTGGACGGCGAGGTTCGTGTTTATCGGCGTGAGCGCAGCAAGCGCTGGCAGGCAGCCTTTGTGATCGACGGGCACACTATCCGCATCAGCACAGGCAAGCGTGACCTTTCTGAAGCTAAAGAATACGCCCGCGACACGTTCTTGGAATACAAGTTTCGACACAAAAACGATTTGCCCGTTGTGACCAAGAAGTTCTCTGACGTTGCAAAGTTGGCCATCGTGGATATGCGCAAACAGCTGGATGCTGGCCTAGGTCGTAAGGTGTTTGCAGATTATATTGTATGCATTGAACGTTACCTGATCCCGTTCTTTGGCGCACAGTTTGTAACCTCAATCGACTACCAAAAAATCCAAGACTTCTATGAGTGGCGGCGTGCCAAGATGGGGCGTGAGCCAAAGGCAAGCACACTCAATACTCACAACTCAGCTATGAACCGTGTGTTCGAGGAAGCCGTGGCGCGTGGCTTTATTGCCAACAAAAATGTGCCATTGATGGTAAATCGTGGTGAGAAGAGTGAGCGCCGCCCAGACTTCACCCGCGAAGAATACGCCACACTGATCCGCAAGATGCCAAGCTGGGTCAACTTAGGCAAAGCAGGCAAGCCCACCGATATGCGCCATCTGATGCGGGACTATGTGTTGATCATGGCCAATACGGGTATGAGGCATGGCACAGAGGCGCTGAACCTACGCTGGAAGCATGTGACGCTGTTCGAAGAGAAAGACCTGCAATACTTGGAGATGAGTGTCACAGGTAAAACTGGGCGCAGGGATATCATCTGCAGATCAGGCACAATCAACTACCTCAAGCGCATCCACGAGCGGTCAGAGGACACACGACACATCCCATTTGAGGATTTGCTTAAGCAGCGCATTGATTTGCCAGTGTTCAGATTGCCCGACGGGACAGTATCCAAGAACATCCACCAGACGTTCCGCAAGTTCGTCACAGATACAGGGCTGATCACATGTCCACGGACGAACCAGAACCGCACGCTGTACAGTCTACGCCACACTTACGCGACCTTTGCCCTACTAAACGATGGTATGGATATACACGCACTAGCCATACAAATGGGCACAAGCATTGGCATGATTGAGCGCCATTATAGCCATCTTACGCCGCGCCTCAAAAAGGATATGCTCACGGGCAAGCGGTATGAGTTGTCGCGAGATGAGTTTGAAGATCAGCATGACACTAGAGACTTATGACGAACAACACGTTGGGCGGATAGCAGACGTTCGCTGCGGTTTGGATAGAGGTCCGCTGTGCGGACGAAGTAGCCGTACACTGAGCATGGATCGACGTCAGGGGTGACCAATAGAAATTAGCGCCCAAAGAGATAGACTATTGATCTGTCGCTTGGAGTAATTCTCGAAGGTTTAGGGTTTGAGCGGGCCGATCACGGAAATCGAGGGCCGAGTTTAGATCGACGAGGTGGCTTTGCATCAGTTCTTCGGCGTTTTGTTCGTCCCCATCGGCAATTGCCTGCACCAGTGCATGATGAGCGTGGCTTTCGCAAAGCGCACTTTCGCGACGCCAATAGAGCGCGATGACCAGCGAGGAGCGCGCGATCAATGTTTCGATAAACCGCCTAATCGTGTCCTGATCGGCAATCCGTGCGATTTCGATATGGAAGCGCCCTGACAGGTTCAGCGCGCGACCATTGTCACCCGCATCCAAAGCGGCATGTTCTTTGGCGATGTGATCTTTCAAAATTTCAATGTCATTTGGGGTGGCCCTGCTAGCAGCAGAACGAGCCGTGCGCGGCTCCAGCAACGCGCGCGCTTCAAACACTTCGCGGGCCTCGCGCGGTGTGGGGCTTGCGACGAAAGCACCTTTGTTCCGTTGGATTTCTACAAGCTGAATATGCGCGAGGGATTGGAGTGCCGCGCGTACAACCGTGCGAGACACGTTGTAGATTTCACCAATTTCGTCCTCACCCAGCTTTGTCGCTGGCGCGAGACGATGTTCATGGATCGCTAAAGCCAGCGCATCAACCACTTTTTGTGTGACATCTTTTGGTTTGGGCGTGGAGATGTGCACTAACGACATGGGTGTTTCCTTCAGAATCACTGATGCCAGAGGCATGCTGCGTAAACAAGATGCAGCAATATTGTATACAATAAAGTATATACATTGTGTTCAAAATTTATGCACCGCAGAATTTATCCGCTCAATTTTGCGCCATTGGCCTGACTTCTTCCTAAAAACCGCAGGCACTGTTTGAACTTACATCATCACAAGCGCTCGGATGAGTTCAACACAGGAGCGTACATGACTTTAAAACATGATCTGGAACTGGTCGACGTCACCAAGCGCTATGGCTCGACCGTTGCGGTGGAAGCGATACAGCATAGGTTCCAGCCGTCCTCATACACCTGCTTACTTGGCCCTTCGGGCTGCGGAAAATCATCAACCCTGCGGATGATTGCAGGCCATGAAAGCGTGACTGAAGGTTCGATTTTGTTGTCTGGGCGCGATATTTCCAATCTACCACCAGCCCAGCGTGGCACAGCGATGATGTTCCAAAATTACGCATTATTTCCACATTTGAGCGTACGCGACAATATCGCCTTCAGTTTAAAAATGAAGGGGGTGGACGTCAAGGAACGCCATATCAAAGCGGGCGAGATGCTGGAGTTGGTCGACCTAACGGCGCTTGCAGACCGACTGCCTGATCAATTGTCTGGCGGACAGCAACAACGCGTTGCGCTGGCCCGTGCATTAATTACTCGCCCTGAGGTCTTATTGCTGGATGAACCACTGTCCGCGCTCGATCCGTTTTTACGCATTCGAATGCGCGGCGAACTCAAAAAACTGCAAAAAGAACTAGGTATCAGTTTTATTCATGTCACCCACGGGCAAGACGAAGCACTCGCTCTGGCTGATGAAATCGTTGTGATGAATGATGCTGTGATCGAACAAGCAGGCCCTGCGCGTGACGTTTTCAACGCTCCTAAAACCCGATTTGTGGCGCAGTTTATGGGTGGGCACAATGTTATCTCGCTGCCCAATGGCTGTTTCGCAATTCGCACAGATGCCGTCACCGTCACTGCGCATAAAAAAGGTACCTTGAGCGCACAGGTGATGGCCGTTGAATACCAAGGCACCCACGTCTCTTTGATGTCGCATATTTCCGGCGACCAAGAGGTGACGGCCATTGTGCCCGAAGCAGAATACTTCACGACCCCGCATCATCCTGGCGACCAGATTGGTCTGCATTGGGATGCCAAAAACCTTCACCCACTGACCGCATAAACGCGGCAATTCACAACCAACAAGGAGACGAAGAATGACAAAGTTTACTTCCCGTACAGGCCTAAGCCGCCGCGCATTGTTGAAAGGTGCTGCATCCACAGCTATCGCTGCTGGATCAACAACTTTGGGCGCACCGATGCTTTGGGCGCAAAACATCAAGGACGTCACCATTCGCCAGTTCGGCACAGGGGTGTCCAACCTTAATGATGTCGCCAACAAAGTGAAGGAAGACCTTGGCTTTACGCTTGAAATGACTGCACTTGACACGGACAGCGTGACACAACGCGCAGCTACACAGCCCAACAGCTTTGACATTGCAGACATCGAGTACTTCATCTGTAAAAAGGTCTGGGCCGCTGGCAATATGCAGGCAATGGACACGTCCAAGATCGCCAATTACGACAAGATCGCCGGTACCTTCCGCAGCGGTCTTTTGACACCGACAAGTACGATCGCACAAGGCACAGCACCACATACTGTCGGCTTTACATCGGGCCAGAATGGTACGGAATTTATTCAAGAAGAATCTGGTTGGATGACCCTGATTCCAACGATCTACAACGCCGATACGCTAGGCATTCGCCCCGATCTGATCGGCCGTCCGATCAACAACTGGTCCGAGCTTTTAAATCCAGAGTTTAAGGGGAAAGCATCGATACTTGATATCTCGTCTATCGGTATTATGGACATGGCGATGGTCGTGGAATCCATGGGCGAATACACTTACCCCGACAAAGGCAACATGACCAAAGAAGAGATAGATCTGACGCTTGGCATCTTTACTGAGGCCAAGAAAAACGGCCAGTTCCGTGCGTTCTGGAAGTCGTTTGACGAAAGCGTCAACCTGATGGCGTCCGGCGAAGTTGTGATCCAATCCATGTGGTCCCCTGCGATCACAGCCGTCAAATCGCAAGGTGTCCCATGCGTCTACCAGCCTTTGGAAGAAGGCTACCGCTCGTGGGGCGGCGGCTTGGGCATCTCTGCTGCACTGTCTGGTCTGGAGCTTGATGCTGCCTATGAATACATCAACTGGTATTTGTCCGGTTGGGTTGGCGGCTATCTGATGCGTCAGGGCTATTACTCTGCTGTTCCCGAAACGTCGAAAGAGTTCATGACCGCAGACGAATGGGGATTTTGGTACGAAGGCAAAGCCGCCCAAGGTGACATTTTGTCCCCAACTGGCGACAAACTGGCCGGTACGGGCGAAGTTCGCGATGGTGGGGCCTTCCTTGACCGCATGGGATCAGTCGTGTGCTGGAACTCGGTCATGGACGAGAACCAATACATGGTCCGTAAGTGGAACGAATTTATCGCCGCTTAAGAACATCCAACGGGTGCGCCAACCGGCGCACCCACCCAATCCAACATAAAGAATACTCATGAAAAAGCTGTTAGAAAATCGCAATGTAACCGGCTGGCTGATGGTGTCCCCGCTTGCGGCTGTACTGCTCGTTTTTCTCGTTATGCCGATTGTACTTATCGTAATCGTCAGCTTTTGGCGTGCGACCGAATTTTCCATCATTCCGGCCTTTGAATGGGACAATTATGCTTTCCTGTTTGGGTCACCTGTAACCTACACCGTCTTTCTCAACACGTTCAAATATGCGTTCATTACATGGGCGTTTACCTTAATAATCGGATTCACCGTTGCCTACTATCTGGCATTCCACATTCGAAGCCTGACGTGGCAGGTTGCATTGTTTTTGCTCTGCACGATCCCATTCTGGACGTCCAATATCATCCGCATGATCAGTTGGATTCCGTTCCTTGGGCGTAACGGCATCGCTAATTCTACGATGATGTCTTGGGGCGTAATAGACGAACCGGTCGAGTGGCTGCTGTTCTCAGATTTCGCCGTCATCCTCGCATTTGTGCACCTCTATACCTTGTTCATGGTCGTCCCGATCTTCAACACGATGATGCGGATCGATAAATCCCTGATCGAAGCTGCGCGGGATGCAGGCGCGAACGGTGCGCAAATCTTGTGGAACGTCATCATCCCCCTGACCAAGCCGGGGATCATGATTGGCACGATCTTTGTAGTCACGCTGGTGATGGGTGATTTCATTACCGTGCGGTTTATGTCGGGAAGCCAATCCGCCAATGTGGGCCGCTTAATATCGAACGACATTGCATTGCTTCAATACCCAAGCGCCTCGGCCACAGCGATTGTGCTGCTGGCGACCGTGCTGATTACCATCGGCATCTTGTTGCGCTTTGTCGACATCCGGAAGGAACTGTAATGGAACCGCGCCCAAGATCGTTCTACGTCCTCTCCGCGTTCTTCGCGCTGTTTGTGCTGTTCCTTTACGGTCCGACCCTGACGATTGGCATACTTTCGTTCCAAGGTGAGGGTGGTGGGCTAACATTCCCGATGCGTGGCGTGTCGATGTATTGGTTCTACGATCTGTTCGAACAACAGGCAGTTGGCGACATCTGGGGCAGCTTCCGTCGTTCCATCATTTTGGGCCTGATGGTCATGGCCACAACAGTGGTCGTCTCGGTGATGGGCGGCTTGGCCTTTCGCAAGAAGTTTGCAGGCTCGGGGATCCTGTTTTATCTGATCATTACGGCACTGGTGATCCCGTCGATCCTTGTCTCGCTTGGCGTTGGGTTGCTGTTCTCGCAATCGGGCCTGAACGTGCATTGGTCGACATCGGGCTTTGGTGCGCAGCTGACCTGGACGTTGCCATTCGGCCTGCTCATCATGTTCGCCGTATTCAATCGTTTCGACAAAAGCTTTGAGGAAGCCGCTCGGGATCTGGGCGCATCCCCGTGGCAAACAATCCGCCATGTTGTGCTGCCAATAATTGCACCATCGCTGATTGGCGTCGCCTTGTTCGGGTTCACGCTCAGTTATGACGAGTTCGCGCGCACCTTACTTACGGCGGGCAGCTACAACACGCTGCCGCTGGAAATCTACGGGATGACGACCAATGTGACCTCGCCTGTGCTGTATGCGCTTGGCACGCTGACGACATTGTTCTCTCTGCTGATCATCGGGGGCTTCCTTGCCTTGGCGCTTCTGAGCAACCGGCGCAAATCACGCGCGGGTAGTGACGCTGGAAAGGGTGTCTGATGATTGTCCTGATCAACCCCAACAGTACCAAGGCTATGACCCAAGCCATGGTAGAGACAGCATCAAAAGTGGGTGTAAAATTGATAGGTTGGACCTCCCTAGAAGGGCCTGCCGCCATCCAAGGTCCTGAGGACGGCGCGGCCTGCATCCCACCCTTGCTGACGCTGGTGCGCAAAGCATCTGATGCCGGCGCAAAGACCATTATTATCGGCTGCTTTGATGACACTGGGTTAGACGCCGCCCGCAACATTGCATCATGTCCAGTCATCGGTATCGGTCAAGCCGCCTATCACATGGCTGTGCTTTCGGCGCGCAGGTTTTCAGTCGTCACTACATTGGCTGTTTCTGTGCCCATTCTCGAAGACAACATCCACGCTTACGGCTTCACATCCAAACTTTCCCGCGTGCGGGCCTGTGGTGTCCCAGTTTTAGATCTGGAAACAGATCCTGCCGGGACCGCCCCTGCTGTGATTGGGGAAATCAAACGTGCTGTCGCTGAAGACAAGGTTGATGTGGTGGTTCTTGGGTGCGCTGGTATGGTCCACATTCCTGCATATTTTTTTGAAGAGGGACACTTACGGCTTATCGATGGCGTCACATCAGCCGCGCAACTTGCATTTCTTCTAGCTAAGTAAAGTTAAGAACCGGACTAAAGATTGGCATAGAAGACTTTCAGTGAACGCCCACTATACTACCGGAAGCCGTCATTTATACGGGCTGCAGCACTGGTCACAATTGGGCTAAAGCACTCATTCATTCAAATTGCAGCGAAAGGCTGCTTTGAGCCCATTTCACCTGATGCTGCAATCTTCAGCAATGGAAGCAAAGAGGCGGTAGCGGTGATTGGCTGCTTTTATTCCCACCCAATCGGCCCTTGGCCAGAAGATCGAATATGGCAGATTGCGGTGTCAGACAAGGCGGGGCACTCGCCCGGCAACTTGTGAATGTCCAACGAGTGCCCACCCCAATAGAGATCAATTCAGTCGGGCAAAAACCCAAGAGGAATATCTTGGTAACAAACGGGCCTGATAAAACGCCTGATCGACATGGTCCCGACAGACGTCGCTCCGAAGTTGGTCGAGGCCGGATAAGGTCCACCATGAACCATCGCCTCGCTGACTTCGACGCCTGTAGGGAAGCCATTGGCCAAGATGCGTCCGGCCTTACGTTCCAAAATCGGCATCAGAGATTTAGCAACGTCTTTGTCGGAGGCATCCATTTGTAGTGTACATGTCAGCTGGCCTTGCAGTGCGTGTGCCACACTGTGCATTTGCTGTACATCGTCGGCGAGGACGATCAAACCAAGCGGGCCAAAAACTTCTTCACCCAAGTCCTTATTGGTCAACCATTGTGCGGCGGTCGTTTGATAGAGGAAAGGTGTGGCATCGCGCCCATAACAAGTTGTCGTCAGTACGGCCTGAACGCCGCTGCTGGCTGCGATGCGCGATTGTCCTTTTCGAAATGCTGATGCGATCCCATCCGTCAGCATCGTTTGCGCAGCCGTCTGTTCCAGCGCTTTGGCTGCTGTTGTGGCAAACGCGTCGGCCTGATCTTTCAGGATCACAACAATACCTGGATTTGTACAAAACTGGCCCGCCCCCATTGTCAGGGAGCCTGCCCACCCTGTGCCAATGTCAGCCCCTCGTGCTTTAGCCGCAGCGGGAAGAATAAACATCGGGTTGATTGAGCCAAGTTCGCCAAAGAAGGGGATGGGTTCAGGACGGCGGGCGCACAGATCAAACAAGGCACGACCCCCACCCAATGATCCTGTAAAGCCGACCGCTTTAATCAGTGAATGCTGCACCAAAGCTTGCCCGACCTCAAGATTGCCACCTTGAACAAATGAGAAAACGCCGGGGTGCATGTCACATTTGACGACTGCCGCGCGGATCGCTTCTGCGACGATCTCGCCCGTGCCGGGATGCGCTGAATGGCCTTTGACAACCACCGGACAGCCCGCCGCCAAGGCAGCAGCTGTGTCGCCACCAGCGGTCGAAAATGCCAGCGGGAAGTTGGACGCACCGAACACCGCGACGGGGCCGATGGGCCGCCCAATCATTTTCAGATCTGAGCGTGGCAACGGCGCACGGTCGGGCAGTGCTTCGTCATGACGACGATCCAGATACTCCCCTAGCAGAATGTGATCCGCGAAAAGACGCAACTGACCTGTTGTGCGACCACGTTCCCCTTGCAGGCGCGCCTTTGGCAGGCCGGTCTCTTGCGTGCCTATCTCGGTGATTGCGTCGCCGCGCGCCTCAATCTCATCCGCAATTGCGTTCAAAAATGCAGCGCGGTCTTTACGACTGGAATACCCAAATGACCAAAAAGCCTCTTCAGCGGCAGTGACGGCTTGATCGATGTGATCAGGCGTTCCGGCTGAGAATTCATATGCAGAGCCATGTGCGGGTTCTGAGGTGAATTTGCTATCTCCCCCAACCCAGCTTCCAGCGATCAGATGTTTGCCATGTGGTGTGAATGTCATGTCTTTTGATGTCCCATTGGTGACTAATTTTCATAATTTTTGATTGCTCAGCGGATGATCAATGCCGGAAACACGCTGATCAGAACCACGACCACAGCGGCAATAGCCACAAAAGGCAGCGCCGATTTAAAGATCGCCCCGGCTTTTACATTTGACACCGTTGCGGCGACGTAAAGCGCGACACCCACGGGCGGCGTGACAAGGCCCAAGGTCAGGTTCAGACACAGGACAATCCCCAGATGATATGGGTCGATCCCGTAAACCGATGTCGCCACCGGCAGCACAATCGGGACGACCATAATCAGCGCAGGAATGCCATCAATGACCATTCCAACCAGCAGCATGATTATGTTCAGCAGCAACAAGAAGAGGATAGGGTTGTCAGCAATGAAGACAATCCAAGCGGCCAAGCTTTGCGGGATCTGACTATAGATCAATATCCAGCTAAAGACATTTGCCGTGGCCACCATGAACAGCACAAGTGCGGCATTAGACCCTGCTGTCAGCAGCATTTGCGGGATGTCCCGCTCAACCAGTTCGCGTGTCACGAACTTGCCGATCAGATAGGCCATGACAGCAGCAATAGCCGCGGATTCGGTTGGCGTCGCCAATCCCAGTGTAATGCTGCCAATAATCGACGCCGGAATGACCAGCGTTATCAAGCCATCGCGAAGTAGTGCGATGCGCTCAACCCGTGACAATCGAGTGGCCTCGGGAAACGGATTGATCAACCCCATAATGAAGATCACAACCATGAACCCGCCAGCCATCATCAACCCCGGAATGATGCCAGCAATGAAAAGATCACCAATGGAAATTTGAGCGAGCACCCCATAGACTACAAACATCATGGAAGGGGGAATAACGGGCGACAAAAGCCCGGCAGCCGTTGTTGTGGCAACGGCGAATGTCTTTGAATACCCTTCGCGTTCCATTTCGGGCACCATGACCTTTGACATGATCGCAATTTGCGCTGTGGCCGACCCAAGGATCGACGCCATCATCATGTTTGCAAGGATATTCACATAAACTAGGCCACCCTTCATGGTCCCGACAATAGCGCGCGCCATGCCAACCAGCCTAATGGTGATACCGCCCCCGTTCATCATTTCCCCAACGAGCATGAACAGAGGGATTGCCAGTAGTCCGTACTTACCGATGCCTGACATCAATTGAAGCGCGTAGGATCCGATCAAGGCAGTGTTGCCCGCATCAATCAGATAGGCGGCGGCAGAGACGGCCAGAACAACTCCGATTGGCGCACCAACAAACAGCAATAGGACAAAGACAATGGCAGTGATCATTTTGGTGTGCCTAACGTGGTTTCGGCACGGATGTCTTGAATGAGACAGGCCGTGCTGTGAACCAATAATGTGAACGCGAAAAGAGGCATCACAAGGAAAAACCACACTCGGCGCACACCGATGGTGTTGGTGGCCTCTTGGTAGATGCTGTTGTAGGTCTCTTCAAAAAAGCCCTGCAATTGAAACCCATTCCTTGCCAGGGTCAGCGGGTCAAACCAAAGCCAGGTGGCATAGGCCAGAAACAGAGCAAACAGCACATTCACGCATTGAACGAAGATCGACATGCGGCGGCGGTTCTTTTCGGAAACCGCATCGGACACAAGCGTGACAGCAAAGTTTCGTCTTTGCGCAAACATTAGGCTGGACCCGATAAAGGCGAAGATGACCATCAAATTGATCGCAAGCTCGTCCGCCCAATACAAAGACGAATTCAATGCACGTGCTGCGACGTTGACAACCATCAAAAGTAATACGGACGCCACCAACACCTTTAATGCGGTGGCCTCTATTCTGGTTATCTGGGCCGACAATTTGACGATAGAGTTCATAATAACTGCCTCTTGTTGTCCGGTTGAACCGCCTGTTTCGGAAAACAGGCGGTTCTTGCTCTTTACATCAAAGCTGCGGCTTCTTCGCGCAGACCAATGATGGATGGTGCCTTCGGCTCCCAAATTCCTGACCACTTGCCCAAGGTATCACCAAAGAACGCGGGATCTGCCGTGGTGACGTTCATGCCGGTCCCCTTAAGGTCATCAAGCCACTTGGGTTCGAATTCGATGTACTGACTAAAGAGCCAATCGATCTGCTCCGAAACGGTTTCCGACAACATCATCTTTTCCTCATCGCTCAGAGCGGCCCAATACCGACCCGATACGACGGCGACGACGGGGAACATCATCTGGCTTGTGGTCTTGAGGTTCGGAGCCTGATCATACAGCTTCAATTTCCAAGCCAGTTCAAGATCGATATCTGCACCATCGACCTGGCCATTTGCCAAAGCGTCAAACAATCCCGGTAAAGGCACCGGAGTTGGAGCGACACCCATCAGTCCGTAAAAGTCACGCAAGGCTGCAAAGGGTGTAATCCGGTATTTCCGCCCTGCAAGGTCTGCGGATGTTTGTGCCTCATCACGTGAGATCAGATGGCGCATACCGCCTAGACCAAAACCGAGGCCTTTCATGCCCAAGCTCGAGAACTGATCAAGCATGCCTGTCGCGGTGGCACCTGTCAGAAGCTTTGAGGCATGGGTGACATCCGGCACAAGGTAAGGCGCAAACAGCGCACTCATATCGTCGATCCGGTTAGAGAATTCGGCGACCGTCAGGAAACCCATCTCTAGGCCACCAGCCTGAATCTGCTGGATCATAGTCGCTTCGTTGCCAAGTTGTCCTGATGGGAACACTTGGGTTTCGAACATCCCGCCGCTTTTTTCAGCAAGTGATGTACCAACCCGGTCCATTGTCTGGGTCCAAAAATGGCTGCCCGGTGTGATCGTGCCGATCCGCAGCGTTTTCGCCGATTGTGCCCGAACCAGCCAAGGTGTTGCCAAAGCGGCTGCAGCCAGTGTTGTTGTTTTCAAAAAAGTACGTCTTTCCATCTTCTTATCCTCCGGTTTTTGTTGATAGAAATTGTTAGTGAAAGTAAGCGCCGCCATCGACAACAAGCGTTTGGCCTGTGATGAAGGCGGCTTCGTTTGAGGCGAGAAACACCACTGCGCCGACAACATCTTCGGGCAGTTGATCGCGCGCGATTACGCGTGATTTCAACGATATTTCCTGCAGTTTCTCGATTTGATGTGGGTTCGCTTTGACCCCATCTGACATTGTAAACCCAGGGGCGACCCCGTTGACCCGAATGCCATCAGCACCAATCTCTTTGGCCAGCGCCTTTGTCATCGCGTTGATGGCACCTTTGCTTGCAACATAGTGCAGCAGGTATGGCACGCCCTTGAATGGTGTCCCTGAGGACATGTTCACAATCGAGCCCGCACCTTGCGCCTGCATGGTGGGTAAAACGGCAGCAGTCACCAAGGCTTGGCCCATCACATTCACATTCAGAACCTTTTGCCACTCTTCAGGCGTGATCTTGGAAAACTCCGTAAGCTTCAGCGTGGAATAAAGCCCCGCATTGTTGACCAGCGTGTCGATCCGACCAAAGGCCTTTACCGCAGCCGCAGCCATTGCTTCACATGATACAGGGTCTGAGATGTCACAAGCCATGCCAATGGCCTTGGCACCCGTCGCGGTTACCTCGGCCGCCGCCGTTTCGGCACCTGCAACGTCAGCAATGACAACTGCAGCCCCCTCTTTGGCAAACCGATCCGCAATGGCGCGACCGATGCCCATTGATCCGCCTGTCACGATTACAACTTCTTGATGATCCATTGATTTTCCTACCTATATTTCTGCCATTACGCCTATGTCGACTGCGCCGCCCGCCTGATGTCTTCTATTGTCTGTGTGGGCGTGATCAACTCAGGATCCACCTGCAGCTCGATCAGACTTGGCCCCTCATGGGTGCAGGCACGTTCCCACGCACCCGCAAACTGATCGGTCTTATTTACCGTTTCACCGTGACATCCATAGGATTGGGCAAGTGCCGCAAAATCAGGATTGACCAGATCCGTCGTACTAACTCGGCCCGGATAGTGCCGTTCCTGATGCATGCGAATGGTGCCATACATCCCGTTGTTCACTACAATCACCGTCAGATTTGCATTGTACTGCACGGCGGTCGCAAGTTCCTGACCGTGCATTAGAAAACACCCGTCACCGGCAAAACAGACCACTTGCCGATCAGGCATGACACGCGCCGCAGCAACAGCAGCCGGTAGCCCATATCCCATAGATCCCGAAATTGGCGCAAGCTGCGTGACATAGCGGCGATGTCTGTGAAACCGGTGCACCCAAACGGTGTAGTTTCCGGCACCGTTGGTCACGATCGCATCTTTTGCAAGCGCCCCCTCTATTTGGCTCATAACCTCTGACATGGCCAAATCACCGCGCCCCTTGGGCAAAGTCGACCAAGCACGGTAATCCGCGTTGCATTCAGCAACGGCTGCCTGTCGGTTGCTCAGGTCAGTGTCTGGACCTGCACAGCGCAACAGGGATGCAATGACCTCATCAGGAGGGGCTGCAATACCAAGCTGCGGTTTGTAGACGCGGCCAATCTCATCTGGTTCAGGGTACACATGGATAAGATGCTGGTCGCACTTCGGAATACCGACCAACGAATATCCACTGGATTCCATTTCGCTGAAACGTGTGCCGAGCAATATCAAAACATCCGCATTTCTGATCCGAGCGGCCAGCCTTGGGTTGATGCCGATGCCTGAATCGCCAGCATAACCGGGGTGCTCGTTGTCAAAGTAGTCCTGACACCGAAAGGACGCCGCGACTGGGATAGCCCATTTTTCAGCGAAGGTTTCCAGATCAACGCGCGCCTTATCAGACCACACGCCACCACCGACAATGATAAGCGGGGCAGTTGCTGTCGCGAGCGTATTCAAAAGCTGGTCAGCATCATGCACAGTGATTGTTGCTCGCGGTGGCGTCGCGGCGCCTAAATTCGACACTGGGGTTGTTGCGAGTTCGGTCAGCATATCTTCTGGTAAGGCCAGCACCACGGGTCCGGGACGTCCCGACATAGCCACTTGAAAGGCGCGTGACACCATTTCGGCCATACGGTCCGGGCTATCAACTTCGGCCACCCATTTGGCAACCTGACCAAACATCCGGCGATAGTCGATTTCCTGAAAAGCTTCGCGCTCGCGCATGTCGCGGGCCACTTGACCAACAAACAGGATCATTGGGATCGCGTCCTGACGGGCAATATGCAAACCGGCCGACGCATTTGTCGCCCCCGGCCCGCGCGTCACCATGCAAATGCCGGGTCGCCCGGTTAGCTTACCGGAGGCCGCAGCCATCATCGCCGCACCACCTTCTTGGCGGCAAACCGTCAGTTTGATTTCAGGTACATCTGTCAGGGCATCAAGCACCGCCAGATAGCTTTCACCCGGAACAAGAAACGCGTGCTTCACGTCCTGCTGGCGCAGACATTCAACCAAATTTTGAGCGCCTGTCAGAGCGATATCTTGATGCGAGATGTTCACAGTGCCAGCCCAATCTCACCAAAGCTGCGATAGGATTGCGACTTGGGTTTTGCGCGGTCTTCTTCGTTCACATAGTGGATAGATGATTTCCCAAGCAGTGTCTTGGGCAGCACCATGGCGCGAATGAAACGACTTGGGATGTCCTCAACGGCTTGCAAGAAAACCGGCTCTGGCCCACCTTCGAACCACGCACCACCGGGACCATAAGCGGTTGACGACCCTTCGGTATCAATCCGAACGTGGCCTTCACGAAGACAGCGAATGCCTGGCCCCTGATGTGTATGCAGCATGGCTGTACCGGCGGGCGGGAACGCCACGCTATCGAGCCGCAGAAAGCTTTCAGAAATTGCCAAAGCGTCAGGCACTGACCCTGACAGCTTGTGAACAACCCTGTGCGTGGACGCCTGTTGGTCTGTGTCCGACAAATCCCAACGCCACAACGATGCGCCTTCTGGTCCTGCAACAAGCGTTACCGGCCCATCAGCAACAAGTCCGTCGTCACAGGCAATGTCCTGTCCATCGGTCGAGATTTTGCCAGCAGTCACATAAATCGCCCGCGCAACGGTATCTGAAAACGTGACCTCCTGCCCAGCCGCAATATTGTCTTCGAACAAATGAAGTTCCATCTGTAACTCTCCTTAAAACTCTAAGATTTTGACTGCATGAAGGGCGCGGGGATCAGCAATTTGTTTTCCTGATAGCGCACGAGCGGGCGGATTTTCTTGACGTAGGCCTGCCAGTCGGGATCGCCGACTAGCGCCTTGCGCCGCGTGGTTCGGTCCGCAAGATCAGTGTAGGACCACATGTGCACGATTTGATTTTGAGGGCCAAATTCGACCTGATAGTAGCCAAGTAGGTTGCCCAGAATACGTGTCTGTACGGCAAGCCCTTCTGCCTCGTAAAGCTTGAGATATGCAGGAACCTCACCGATATGCAGGGTGTAAATGCGTTCTTCGACGATCATGCTACTGCCCCCAAACCTGCGAGGCAGATGTATTTAAGCTCGGTCCAATCATCGATGCCATACTTTGATCCCTCACGGCCGATGCCGGATTCCTTGACGCCACCAAAGGGGGCGACTTCGGTTGAAATAAGACCTGTGTTCACGCCGACGATGCCCACATCAAGCGCGTCAGCGACGCGAAAGATCCGACCAACATCCCGGCTATAGAAATAACCGGCGAGGCCATAGGGCGTATCGTTTGCCATCGATATGGCGTCTTGTTCTTCGCTGAACGTCGAGATTGCCGCGACAGGACCAAATAACTCTTCGTGGGCCAGATCCATATCCGTCGAAACATCCGTCATCACAGTGGGCTGGAAATACGTGCCACCGGCCTCATGCCGCTCGCCGCCCACTTGTACCTTCGCCCCTTTGTCAGTGGCATCAGCAACAAGGCGTTCAACCTTTTCCAATCCTCGCTCGTCGATCAGGGGGCCCATTTGCGTCGCTTGCTCAAGCCCGTGCCCAACCTGGATCTGCTGGGCGCGGGCGCATAGGGCCGCGACGAATTTCTCGTGAATGCTCTCCTGCACCAGAATACGATTTGCGGCGATGCAGGTCTGGCCGGAGTTCCGGAATTTGCAAATTTGAATACCGTCCAATGCGGCCTCAATATCGGCGTCGTCAAAGATGATGAAGGCTGCATTGCCGCCAAGCTCTAGACTGATTTTTGTCAGATCGCCGGCGCAATCCCGCATAAGCTGCTTGCCAACAGCTGTAGAGCCCGTGAAGCCAATCTTGCGCACCAGTGGACTATCGACCAACGCCTTACCGATTGCCGGAGCATCTTCGCGAGCGCCAGTTACAACGTTAAAGACACCGGCAGGCAGTCCGGCCATTTCGCCCAGTGCTGCAACCGCAAGCGCAGATAGTGGTGTCGCTTCGGCGGGTTTCAGAACCATGCAATTGCCAGCAGCAAGCGCAGGCGCGGCTTTACGCGTGACCATGGCGACAGGAAAGTTCCATGGCGTAATGCCACCGACAACACCCAACGGATTGCGGGTCACCAAGATGCGGGCGTCGTTGCGATGAGGTGGAATGATATCACCATAAAGTCTACGGCCCTCTTCGGCAAACCAACTTAAGAAACTGGCAGCATACTCAATTTCCCCTAGGGATTCCGCCATCGGCTTGCCCTGTTCAAGCGTCATGAGGCGGGCCAAATCTTGCGCATGCGCGCGCACCAATGCGGCCCATCTTTGCAGCACCAATGCCCGATCAGCAGCCGTGCGGCCGCTCCAGTCAGGGAACGCGGCTTGCGCCGCTGCAATCGCAGTGTCCGTTTCAGCCGCGCCCATGCGCGGGACTGAGGCCAAGACATCGCCCGTCGCAGGGTCGGTGACGTCCAGCCGTTTGTCCGAGGACGCAGCCATCCATTTGCCACCTACATAGCAGTCTGTTTTCAAAAATTCTGGCAGTTTCACCACGATTGATTCCCCTAGCTTTCGCATGTCACAACATTGTTCTGTTGGAATGAAAACTAAGGGATCAGGTCAGGTTGGTCTTTGGCTCACCAAATTGCAATTTACCTTTTTGTCCGATTATTTTGGTGGGCGAGATCATGAGCGTAGATTGTTGTGGTCAAAATTTACCACTGCCCGATTTGAAATTCTGAATCGCGCCATTCTTCGACAAATTTGTTGTTCACGGTTGTCCTGTTCTTAAGCCCTCTCAGCCACGAAAAAAGGGCCTTTTCCATGCGTTCGCGAACCGCGCTGTGCGCATTTGACTGGCCAAGATCGACACGTTCGTCCGGGTCACTTTCGTGGTCAAACAACATTGGTGGAAAGCCCTCCCAGAAAATAAACTTCCACCTGCCATCAAATGCCATGTAGCCACGGCATTCATCAACCGAGCGATCTAGGTCCTTTCTAACATCTGCATGAAATGCGTAGTCCAGTTCGCTAAACACTGTTTCGCGCCACTGCACGTCCTTGCCATGCAGAAGCGGTATCAGAGATTTCCCTTCCAGTGCCTCGGGGGCACCATCAAAGCCGAGGCTTTCTAAAAACGTCGGGATCAGGTCGATGCTTTCGACCAGATGCTTGCTGGTGGTGCCGCGCGTGGCATCTGCCTGCGCACGTGGATCGTAGATGATCATCGGAACGCGCACAGATTCCTCGTGAAAAAGTTCCTTTTCCCCCATCCAGTGATCCCCAAGGTAATCCCCATGATCAGAGGTGAACACAATCAGAGTATCGTCCATTCTGCCTTGGCCTTCCAACACCGCGAACAGCCGCCCCAAATGGTCATCAAGCTGCTTGATCAACCCCATGTAGACAGGCACGACTGCTTCTCGCACCTCATCACGCATGAATTCACGGCTTTCCTGACGGTCCGCCATGGCTTTGTAGACCGGGTTGGCACGCGTCAGTTCCGATGATGCGCGGTTGGCTGGGATAATATCTGCGGGGCCGTACATCGCATTGTAAGGTGCGGACACGACATACGGCCAATGCGGCTTGATGTAACTTAGGTGCAGTGCCCACGGGTCATCCCCTTTTCCTTCGATGAATTCGATGGCGCGGTCTGTTGTATAGGCCGTCTCCCCATGCTGGTCGGCAACGCGCGCTGGCTCTTTCGCGTATCTCAGGTGCCACCCCGATAGAATTTCTCCGTTCGGGCCTTCAGCAGAATTCGCAAAGTCATGCCATGGGTTTGGGCTGTCGTAGCCGTTGGCGCGCAGATATTCGGCATATTTCGTTTGGATTGGCCCGCTGCCAAAAATCCCGTCGTCTCTGGCGATGTTCTCAAAACCGCCTTCCATCGCATATTCAGATCGATCAGGATCACTCAGCCCACCCAATCGCTCAATACTATTGCGGTCCGGGAGGAAATGGCTTTTCCCGATCAGTGACAAGTTCCGTCCATTTTCCCGCAAATAATCCCCCATTGTTCTTTCGCTAAGGGGCAACGGCACCATCAACCAGGTGGAACGATGGGACGAAACATATCGCCCCGTATAATACGACATCCGCGATGGCCCACAGATCGGTGATTGCACATATGTTCGATCAAACAGAACGCCCCGCCCGGCAAGTTGATCAAGGTTGGGGGTCTGAAGACTTGGATGGCCCGTACATCCCAGATAATCCCACCGCAGTTGATCGACCATAATGAACAAGACGTTTTTGACCGGACCTGGCTGGGCTGAATAGGGCATCGCATAAATCCTCTTGAGACGTCGAGCACGGTTAGAGCTCAGATGGTTGTTGAAATTTGGAGTGAGCCACAGCAACAGTTGTCACCAATTTGGCACGTTCAGGAGGTCTTATCGCCGGACCTTGAGGGAAGATACCGAAAGAGAGGCAACGCCAAGAAGACAAGGATCAGCGCCAGAACTGCAAGGGTAATGGGGCGGTCCGTAATAAAGCCCACAAAATCACCTTGGGAGATCAGACCAGTGCGACGAAAGTTCTTTTCAAAGATCGGACCAAGCACGAAGCCCACGACAATCGGTGCCAGTGGATAGTCAACCTTCCTGAGAAGATAACCCACAACGCCGAACGCTATGAGCGTCCAGATGTCCAGAATTTCACGCGATACGGAATAGGTGCCGACCACAGAAACCATCAGCACGACACACATGATCGACCATTGTGGCAGGCGCAGCAGGCGGATGATCAGCCGCACAAACAGCAGCCCAATGGGCAACAGCAGAATCGCACCCAAGATGAAGACCGCAAAGATGCCGTCAATGATCTCGGGGTGATTGAGGAACATTGCTGGACCCGGTTGAATGGCCTGAACCATCAATCCCCCCATCAGGACTGCGACAATTGGATCGCCGGGGATCGCTAAAGCCAGCATCGGGATCAAAGCGCCGCCTGTAACGGCAGAGTTTGCGGCCTCACTTGCAATCACGCCATCTGTGTTACCGTCGCCAAATTCAGGGTCTGCTGGTTTCTTAAATATCATTGCCGCGCGGTAGCTTAGGAATGCTGCGGTCACTCCGCCGATGCCCGGTAAGATGCCGATGAAGACTCCCAGAGTGCTGGAGCGCAGATAGTTGAGCGGGCGTTTGATAAGCGTGCGAAACGCATCTGCCGATGCAGAAACATTTGAAGACGTATCATGGACGCGGATAGGTTTTTCGACCTGGCGCAGGATTTCGGAGATTGAGAACAAACCTACCAGCAAAGGAACCAGAGCGATGCCACTGTCCAGATAAAGCGAGCCAAAGGTAAAACGGGATTCGCCGCTCACCGGGTCTAGGCCAATCGCCGCGATGAGCAGCCCCAAAAGACCCATCATCCAGCCCTTCAGGGCAGAACCACCTGACAATGCACCAACGGTAGTCAGGCCAAGCAGTGCAAAAGCCGCAGCCTCTGCCGGGCCAAACTTAATGGCAAAAGCCGCCAGTGCCGGGGCGACAGCAATCAATACGAGACCGCTGATGACCCCGCCGATACATGAGGCAAGAGTTGCCAAGGTTACGGCATATGAGGCCTTTCCCCTAAGCGCCATGGGATGCGCATCAAGCAGAGTCGCGGCCGCCATAGGGGTGCCGGGAATGCCTATGACGGTCGCGGACAAAGCCCCGCCATAGCTGCCGCCCTGATAGAGCCCCATCAAAAGGGCCATCGAAGAAACAGGATCCATGTAAAACGTAAACGGTATTGCCATGACAACGCCCAGCAATGGACCAACGCCGGGTAAGGCACCGATCACCACACCCGCAGCGATGCCGACCACGAGAAACATCAGTTGAATGCCGCTTAGGAGCGATGGAAAGCTGGCCAAAGTTTGGAAAAAATCACTCATCAATCAAAACACCTGATCAATGGCAAAAATGCCTTCGGGCAAAACAGTGTTCAGCCCATAGCGAAAGATTATCAACAGGATAAGCGAGGCTGCGATGGCCACCAGAAGGGCAGCCTTTAGGTTTTCTGCGCGATTTAGGAGTGCCGCCACAAATACAAGCGGTGGGACAGTCAGAAGATACCCAAGCGGCTCAAAGAGTGACGCAAACAAAGTGATAAGTGTCAGAGCAACTCCAACCAAACGCAGATTGCTCCAGCTGATTTTTTCCAGCCTGTCCTTGGGGGAAATCCATGCCTGACATAGCAATAGCAGGCCGATGAGGCTCATTGCGCCAAGGATGATGCGCGGATAAGCGCGCGGCCCGGTGAGTTTTTCGAGATCGGAACTGAACGCAAGGTCGATCTGACTTGTGAGGTAAAAGAAGAACGCAACAATCGCGAGTAACGCGGCAGCGCCAAGCACTTCCCTTTGCTGAAGGTTCATCAATTGGCCCTTTCGTATGACACATAGGTCAGCGGGTGGGGTGTGCCCACTGACCTATAGTGACCCTAGTTCGAGTTTCTCAATTCTTCGACGCGAGGTGTCAGAAGTTGTTCGGTCTCACTCCACAACGCTTCGAAAACCTCGGGTGATGCGTAATCAATCAATTTCCCGAGTGGCCCCAGCTCTTCAATAAACGCTTCGTCCTGCAGTATCTCGGCACTAACCTGTCGCAGCTTTGCCAACACATCATCTGGCGTCCCAGCCGGAGCCACCAAACCGCCCCACCCCAAAGCTGCGGGACCCCAACCGATTTGGATGCCAACATTTGCTGCAGTCGGCAGATCAGGTGCTACTGGATGGCTTTCATCGGCCAGCAGTAACAAGTGCTTGACCTGCCCCTCCATGACCCGCGTGGCCGGAACAACGCTCACTGATACATCAAGTGATCCATTCAGCAGCCCGGTAATATTGTCCCCCATACAACCGCCATTGAACGGGATAGGATTGAATTCAAGCCCCGCTGAACGCATAAATTGCTCCCCCACAAGACGGGGCACCGACTGAGGCGCACAGACGCCATAGTTCAGCGTCTTTCCCTCGGACTTAGCCCACTCGATAAACTCCGGCATGGTGTTTGAGGGATGCGATTCAGCGACTGTAATGGTAAACGGGATCGCCAACACCCCAGCGATGGGTGCAAAGCTTGAATTGTCATATGGCAGATCAGGATCAAACAGCTTTCCGGCGATCTGCGGCGCAACCCAATTGTTAAGGAGCGTGTAACCGTCTGCGTCAGCTTTTGCTGCGGCGGCTGTCGCCTTCTTGCCGCCAGCGCCAACCGTCGAAGTGACAACCACTGGCTGACCAAGCTCTTCGCCCATCCTTTCCCCAAGTGTGCGCATCACTGCCTCAAATGGGTCACCAGGTGCCCAAGGAAAAAGAAGGGTGATCGGTTTGTCCGGATATTCAGCATGTGCAACAGACGCCATTCCGCCGATGCTTAGGGTCGTTGCCAACATCAGTGCCAGCGCTTTTTTCCTAGTGGTGTTCATGGTTACCTCCCCATATAGTGTTTATTGATGAGATACTAGCCGGTAGGCATGGGGTGGTCTTTGCCTGGCCCAAGTGCTATTTACCTTTTTGTCCGATTATTTTGATTGCGCTGCTTTTGGAGGCGACTTGGCTGATGCACTAGGAATTGCTGTAGGCGCGTTTGGGCGGGTTGCGCTGCTGTCAGCAACGGAACCCGTTCAGGATCATGCTCATTCTCAAGTTCATGCGCTGATCAAAATATCCGGAGCAGATACAAGCTTTCTAGTTGATGGACAAACCGCCCAAATGACGGATCGTCAAATGGTATTGGTCAATCCATGGATCGTGCACTCCAATGACAGAGAGATCGGAATCGACCCCACAATCTTGTTGGCGCTCTACATAGATCCGCTGTGGTTTGGTGAGCAGGGCAATCAAATTGTAACTGGCTTCCACAAATTGCCGTTTCATCAGATAGTAGCAGAGGTCAGTCCCGAACTGCACAGTCAGGCACGGCATTTAGCGGATCAAATGGCTGACTTTCATACCGAAGAAGACCATTTTGACCCATTGCTTCGCGAACTGGTCTTTTCAGTCCTGCAGTGTTCGAAAACAGATGCGATCTCGGATGTAAGTTCGCGCAGGGCATTCGCCAGCGATCCACGCGTCCGCAGAGCCATCCGCGCTTTTCGAGAAGAGCCTTCAAAAGAGATAGACCTCACGGAGGTTGCTAAAAACGTCGGACTGTCCCGCTCGCAATTTTATGCCCGGTTTCGTCAGTGCACAGGGCTAAGCCCAAGAACATACATCGACACCTTGTGCTGTGAACGCGCCGCCAATCTGCTCAGTGATCCAGAGCATACAATCGCAGAAATCTCTGAAGTGCTCGGTTTTTCCGCTCAAGGGCATTTCACCCGGTTTTTCAAATCTAAAACAGGTGTCTCACCGAACAATTTTCGGATGGGCCATATAGAGGTCGGTAGAGTTCTTATATGAGATGATAATTTGCGCCGACCCTAGTTCGCGAGCGCGAATTTGCCGGGCTCATTTTTCGCAGAAGGTTGAATTCTGTGCTGCCTCTACCAAACGCGAAGCTCCAAAAGCGGGCATTGGGGCAAATGCAGCGAAAGTTAACTTTGTCCTGCACAACAGCCGTTAGTGCTTGGCGAAAGCAATGTCTGCTTCCTCAGTTGGTGGTGGCAAACAAAACCACCCCCGAATGAATTTATAAGGCTAACACTAAAGGCCCATGGTCCGAGACGCGAGGCCCTGAGATAGAGGGGGCCGGTCTTGCGGCCTGCGGCTTAGCTGTAGGAATTAGGAACAGTAACCCCTACTTTTCAGCGATCAAATATCTACGCATGGGGCACTGCCCTTTAGGTTCGAATCTAAACGTGGCTTCCGTCTTAGATGAGATATGGGTTTTGACCTGCCTGATCGTATCAAAAAGGCCCTAATTTACTGTCAAACAGATGTTTTTTGTAACCCATTTGTAACCCAAAAGAATGCCAAGTTTGAGAGATCAGCATCTAAATCATTGATTTAAATGGTGCACCCACACTGCATTGAACTAGTGCTTCAAACTATCCCACTGTGTATATAAGACACTGATAATAAACAAATTTTATATTATAAATGTCCCATACAGTCTTGTGATGCCCCATTGCATCCCCCATAATATGGGGGATATTTTGGGGGATGCTATCATGGGGAAACTTACTGCCGTCGCGGTCAAGAACGCCCCACCCGGCAAGCACGAGGATGGTTCCGGTCTGCGCCTAGTCAAGCGTGCCGATGGCGCAGGTCAATGGGTGCTGCGGGTTACCATCCACGGACGTCGTCGGGAAATGGGCTTGGGTGGATTGAAATCGGTATCCCTAAAAGAGGCCCGTGAACTTGCTGCCCATTTCAGAGGACTAGCGGCCAAAGGCACCGACCCCATCAGGGAGCGTGAACATGAGAGGCGAGAAGCAGCGCGTAACCTGCACCTGCTGGCTGATGTGTCGCTGGACGCATTTGAAAGCCGAAAGGCCGAGCTGAAAGGGGACGGCAAGGCTGGAAGATGGTTCAGTCCGCTCGAACTGCACGTTCTGCCTAAGCTTGGACGAGTTCCAATCGCTGATATCGACCAGCGCGACATTCGTGATGCGCTTGCCCCAATCTGGCATATTAAGGCCGCTACAGCAAAGAAGGCAGCAGATCGGCTGAACATAGTATTAAACCACGCAGCAGCACTGGGCCTAGACGTTGATCTTCAGGCAGTTGCGAAGGCCAAGGCCTTGTTGGGCCGCCAACGGCATACGGTGAAATCCATCCCCAGTTTGCCCTGGCAAGAGGTGCCAGATTTCTATTCAACGCTGGATGAAGCCACCGTCACGCACCTGGCGCTTCGTTTGCTAATCTTGACGGGGCTTCGCTCCAGGCCGATCCGTTTTCTGCGGCTAGATGAGATCGATGGTGATGTCTGGACAGTTCCTGCTGAAAACATGAAAGCGCGCCTTGGCGCTGCTCAAAACTTCCCTGTTCCACTATCTGCAGAAGCACTTGCTGTCATCGAGCAGGCCCGGCCATTTGAGCGGAATGGTTTCCTGTTCCCTTCTTTAAGGAAGGGCGTGATCAGTGATGCTACTATGGCACGTCTGATGGAGCGCAGAGGCATGGAGGCTCGCCCACATGGCTTTCGCTCCAGTTTGCGGACTTGGCTGGCGGAAACGACGGACGCCCCTCACGAGGTTGCTGAGGCCATGCTGGCGCACATGACTGACAACAAGGTCGTCCGCACCTATCGGCAGACTGACTACCTCGACCGGCGTCGTATTCTGTTGGAGCGGTGGTCAGATTACGTCACGGGCGACCCAGTTAATGTCTTGAAATTCACTGGGAGGATGCCGTGAGTATAAGCAGTTTCAGCGATCGATATTGGAACTTGGCCCAAGCTGTCGCTTGGGTTGTGTATCGGGAAAAAGATTTGGTTGATCAAATGAAGAACGCAACTCGCCACTCACTGGGGGCCGTTAGCCTATACCCATCAATGTGGCCTAGTGGTCGAGAGAAAGTCGGTAAGCTTGAGGAACTGCACAAAAAGCTCATTGGGGGCAAATTGAATGCAATGGGTTACGCTCAGGCCGACCAAAACTCCATCGCCGATATACCTGCATCGATATGGCCTGATCTTGTTTTGAGGCCACCTTGTGCCTTTGATGGACGCAAACTCGCTACCTGCCATGAGCCATGGACTGACATCCGCGTTGAAAGTGCGATCGTAAAGACACTATGGCGGGGGCTTGATGAACGCAGTGGTCGAAAAGTCTACGATGGCGGTGAAATTAAAAAAATATTTGAAGAGTGCAGCGCAACAAACCCTTCGCTCTCACAAAGTAGGCAAATTGGCCTAGCGCAGGATGAATATTCTAAGCGGCATGGTGCTAATATTCGCCCAAGCATCACCACCGTAAAGCGCTTTATCCCTAAGTAAGCTAAATCGGTCCACGGTCCAAAATTTTGATGGACCGAACATAGTCGGACGGACCGGTTTTAATCGTGCTCATCTAGCCTCAGGTTAAATCAAGGGCACCCATCAGCATTCGCGCGGAACCAATCGCGGGTGGCCTGCTCCTAGAAGCAGAGGTTAAAATGAAATACCTGACACTCCAGCAACTAAGCCAAAAACTGGGCGGGCGTGCGCGCTCGTCGATATACCGCGATCTTGAATTTAGTCGTCTGCCACAACCCATGAGACTGGGCGGCCGCATCTATTGGTGCGAACAAGACATCGATGCCTTGATGCAAGCTGGGAGTGAGAAAGCACTGGCGGTGGATGCGCAATGAACAACGAACATATAACTTTTGATAAAGACACTATGGCTGCGTCGCCAGGTCTAACCATCGACAAATCCTTAGATTCTCAAAGTGACTTCGTCATCCTGTTGCGATTGAAGAGCCGCGCAAACAAGCTGGTCAAGCGCGATGCATCGGGTGACCTCAGTAAAGAGGCAGGGCCGCCAATCATCTCTGCAACGGCAAACACAGTATATG